>Ga0207878_100150_pt1 | contig 60894 bp, 49 predicted proteins | sample LinPmetageLP41_FD_184053 | JGI IMG/M metagenome (GOLD analysis project Ga0207878, IMG submission 184053) | Marine viral communities from the Pacific Ocean - LP-41 (SPAdes) | ecosystem: Environmental > Aquatic > Marine > Oceanic | place: Pacific Ocean | collected 2010-08-27 | reverse complement strand
GCTATGTTTGTTCATGTTAGCCTCTGCTGTTTAGTTAATTGACAAACTAATTATGGCTCTGGCTTTGAATTAAGCTAACCCACGAAAAGCGGAGGCTAACACCGTGTGGGAGTCATTATGTCTATGTACCTAAATATGAATCTGAGATCGTTTAATCAATTAATAATAAGTTTGTCTGCTGGAATTACAGCGTTAGACTTTGCTTTTTTACCTTCAAAAGATGGCATATTTTCATCATTATATATTGTTCCTATTGCTTTACTTTTAATCTTTGTATTGTCCCTATTAACATCTAAACGTAATTACAAAACCGCAGCTTTTAAAATAGTCCTCGCCTATTCAATCTATAGCGCAATGTTTGTTGGTGTTTTACTTCCATTTGGGCAAGCTATTTCATTTTTAATAGAGTCAGATTTTAATTTTCAAAGTTGGCAAAATATATATGGTAAATGGGCATTAATACAATTTGGTTCAGGTATTGTATTTAGTATAATTTCGCTCTATGCATTTTTCGGTTTAAAGCGTAATATCGTTAAATAACAATAGTCTAGGGTTACGACAGTTCGCTGTTGGCACACTAGCGAAGCTTGCCAGAGTACGCCTATAAAATTAACTATATCCTTAAACCTTTAATGTACTTGAGTGGCTAGCAACGTACGGGTGAACCCTTCCAGCGTTAATTGAGAAATTAGCTTAATTCCAGCATTGAATGGGAAATATTCCAAATTCCTATTGGAAAATCACTTATTAAACCCTCGCCGTATATAGCTCCTAATTCCAAGCTTGAATGAGAAAGAACATAAGCAAAGCTGTTTTAGTAACTTATGGGAATAAAAAATTGCATCCGGCGGTTTTAATAGCGATTACTTTATATATAAAACAAAGGAGCTATTGAAACAGTTAAGCAGTATTTAGCTGCTCAGAAATAATATTTAAAAGCTCTTCAGCATCACTATATTCAATTTGAACTGCTCTGCTTATATCCAGTACTAAATTATCTACTTTGGACTCAATATTGAACAATTTTTCATTAATGAATGAAAGAACTTCTATGTTAGCGATGCTGCAAGCATCAGTGGCTAGTTTCATTGTGCTCGCTTTATGTTCATCATAGTTTTGCGCGTCCATGAAGTCATCCTCATAAAGTGAGTCTGCGATATCTGGTATTTTTGAGTAGTGCCTAGTGAGATAAAAAATATCCATTGCGTCTTTACGTCTAACGCTATGCTCCCTTTCTAGCCATGAAATTAACTTCAACAATAGCATCCCAGCAGGCGATGCAACTTTAATATTAAGATTGGGGTTATTGGCAATTTTTACGTCTAGGGCATGTTTAAATGCTTCGTTAAAGCCTGTTACTGACATTCCAATATCGTGCTGTGGCGGCCAAGTAATAGAGTTACCATCACCAGCAATATTTCCAAATGGAATAATATCAATCTCCCAGCTCTCACCGTTAGGAACGGTAGTTACTAGCTGGTGTACTTTTGTTTGATCTGGTGTAAAACCATTTTTTAGCAGATGCTCCTTTAACTGTTCAAACTGATCCCAGTTTTGGACTTGTATACCAAAATCAATATCTCTTGTACCTCGCTCAATTGCAGCACCGTAGCCATGGTGGAGTATAATGTCTCTGGCGGTAGCACCTATGACTAGGTAAGGGATCCCTAATGCTTCAGTATGGGCGTTTACTTTTTGATAAAGGCCAACTAACCCTCGTGGTAATTTACCAACGACATTAAGCGATGTGCTTTTCATAAAACCTCGTTGCGGCATCTATGTTTCTAGTGTCTCTACTAGCTAATAAATTGGCATAAATTAAATACGGGTGTGCTAAATGAGTCTTTGACCCAACAAGTTTTTCTATAGCTAAAAATGGCTCCACTAAAACTACTTTAGTTACTGCATCGTTTATATTATCTTCTGCTTTTACTTTTCGTAATCGTGCAGTTTTTAAAATGACTTTTTTATGTTCAGGGCTTACGTAAATTAGATAATTTTTTGCATTTAAATAACCATCATATTGTTGAACTGCATATTCGCCTCCCCACACCGCATTTACATTATTTAGTTCAAGTTTTTGTAGTCGCTGCGTGTTATCAGTAGTGAAGATTTCTTGTTTTAATTTAGCTTCAACAGTTACAGGATAAGCGTCTAACCACTTCTCTAGTAAAGCTTTTGAATTGTTGATTGTTTTAGTGTGTTGGTCTTTTTGAACTATAAACTCTTGATATATTAAATCGTCAATTACTTGTTTAACCGTTCCCAGTGCAACCTCGGCCACCTTTGCAATTGTGCGCATGGGTTTATTTACCAGCTCCGGTTGCACTAAAAACATAAATACTACTTTCATACCCTTGGGCTGAAATGCCTTACCTAATTGTTTGGCTAAGGCTATTTCATTGTGGGCTTTTTCGGGCTTATTTCCCTGAATATCAATATAAATTGGGGGGCAATTAATATGCGTGTTACCAACTCGGTCTATAAAGGATGTATTTTGCTCCTTTAATAGGGCTGCTTGATTAGGATTGATGTACTCAGTAATTAATAGGGCATTGGTTATCTGATTTTTTATTTTTAATTCAGCAATATACTTTTGTAGGTTGGTTGTATTTAGGTGCTTTTTGCATTTAATAATTAAATTGCTTTTAACATTAGGCAAAGCGAGTTCGCCCTCAGTACACTCTTTTTTAAAAGCTTTATGCTCTGCGCCTAAATTCGTTTGCAAGTTTAATTTCTCAATAGCTGCCTGTATTATCCCTTGGCCCATCATTTGTTCACTAAATTTAACTGTTCATTGTTTATGAACATAAGTATAAATTGAACGCCAGTCAAGTTTTGTTCACTAATTTTTTCCGTTCATTTTTATTGAACGGCCATCATTAATGAACTTGGAGTGTGGCAAGCTCACAAGCTTAAATTCCCTTACTGCAATTAGTATTTTGTAAGCTAGCAGGATAAGTTATCTTTAGAGAGTTTATAACAGCTCAATTAAAAAGCCCTGTGCTAAACGTTACGTTTAACACAGGGCTTTATAGTTTTAGGCTAACCTACGAAACACCAAACGTATTAAAACGAATACTGCAGCCTTAATGAGATTGCATTGCCCGATGTGATAGTACCGCCTGCCTCGTAGTAATCGGCTTTAATGTAGTCGGCCATAAACTTTATATTCTTGTTTACGGTGTAGTTAACGCCGAGGGCGTAGGTTTTTGCGTCTTGGTTTTCTTGCTTGAGCTTAAGTAGGCTGTAGCGGCCTGTAATTTCCCAGCCTGGCTCTGAGCTTGCGCCTAGTTTTGCGTTTTTATACTTACGGTACCCGCCCGATAGCTGATAACCAAATTGCAAATAGCCGCCTTCGTAATCATTGGTTGTATTTTCAATACTGGTTACTTGTGCTTGTTGCCACTCGGCCATCATGGTAAATCTATCTTTAAGCCATAGTAGCTCTATACCTTGTTGCGAGAGGCTATCGGCATTAATTTTATCGCCTTCTATTAATGAGTCGGCGGTATAAACTTCAAGAGGTTCATTCACTCTAAATTCGTTACCGTCGTACTGCCTCTCACTAAATGCGACGCCTAGGTGTAAAAGGTTGGTGTTTTGCTGCCATGGCACCCAGGCTAAGCGCCCTGTAATAGCAGACGTTGCTTCGTCTTCATCGGGCTCGTAATAACCTAGTTGCCAATTTACTGAGGCTATGTCTCCCGATAGGCTAATACCTAAACTACGCCCTGGCGAAAACGCTTCGCTTATCATGCTGCGTTCGAGCATTAGCAATTTACGCGAGCTAGTTAGTTTTTCTAGGCCAAAACCTTCTTTTTGTTGGCCTATGGTTAAATCGGCATATTTCCAGCCAGAGTATTCTAGGTAGGCGTCTTTTATTTCGGTTTCGCCATCGGCAAAGCCAAGTTGAAATTTACTTTTCCAGTCTTTGCTGATGTCTGATTTAAAACTTAGGCGTGCGCGGCGTATTTCAGAGGTACTTTCTGAGCTGTTGCTGTCGTATTGCCCCTCTAACAATGAGGTATCAAATTTGTTGTAGTCGAGCATAATATAGCCGCTTAGGTCTATATCGTCGTTAATTTTGGCAAAGCTTGCGTTACTTACAAAGCAAAGTGCTGAAAGTGCCGCATAAGTAATCGTTTGTTTAGAGGTCATGTTAGGCTGCCTTTGTTTGTTTTTCGGCTAAGTAACTTACTTTTAGTTGCGCTACGTCTCTTAAAAAGTCGATGTGTTCTATATCTACAGCAACTACGTTTAGGCCCGTGCGCTGTTTTAAATCATGGATGAGTGTGGCTTGGTTTTGCGGGGTTATGTTTTCTATGCGCTCGTAGCAAACGCTTTGTACTTCGTAGCGTTTTACAAATACGCTAGAGTCAATCAAAAAGGCAATTAAGCAAATTATGCCGTTAAGAATGCTTAGCTCAATTAAGCTCATTTGCCCTACAGAGGTCAGTAAAGCAATGGCAGTAACGAGAAATAAGTAAGTCATCTCTTTAATCGAAATAGACTCAGTGCGGTACCTTAGCATGGTAAATACGGCAAATAGGCCAAATGCAAATTCCATCGACATATCAACGCCGTGCAGCAAAAAGGTAATAATAAAAACGCCTACGCCAAATAAAATAAACGAGCCTGCCACCACTGCATTTTTACTTATGCGAAAGTAACAGCCATAGCAAAGTACAGCCAGCGATAGGATGTTAACTAAAAAGCGGGAAAGAAAAATAAGATCTAATTTGGTCATTTTAATTATTCTCTAAAGGTAATAGTGGGTTAGTGCGGTTAAGGTGTTTTAAGCGGGCTAAAACAGGTTTAAAGCGGTTTACTTTTAAGCGCTCGGGGTAGAGCAAAGCACAGCCAATGCAGTATTTACTAAACGAGGCAGGGAATATGTGGTGTTTGCTCATAAGCTTATAAAATGGCGAGTGTTTTGTTTTTTTACGTTGCTTAAGTTCGGCAATAAAAAAGCCCGGTAGTGTTATTTTGTTATCGCCTTTTGGGGTGTTGTACCACAGGTTAAAATCAAGCGTTAAGCGCTCGGCTTTTTCTTCGTTAGCTAGTGCTATGCGGTTATAGCCGCTTTGCTGGGTTACGTTTAAATGTGCGAAGCTGTTTTTCATTTGCTCTTTCATAAACGCAGTACAATGGGCTTGCTCGTTGTTTTTTTCGAGCTTGATGCGTGTTTTAACCGTACGACTTTGGTTGTTTTTTAGTTTTACTTCTAGGTATTCGGTGGCGGTATCAACGTAGCGCCTTTGGCGTACTTTGTAGCGATTAAGCTTACCGTTATGGTGGGCTTTATATAAATCAAGTTCGGGCGTATCAAAGTACTGATTATAATAAGAAAATAAACGCTTACCTTGTATATCAAGTACGCGGTACTGCCCTTGTAAGTGAGTTAGTAACTCAGGTAAAAAAGACAGTGGCAGCATAAACTTACTGTCTACACGGTTCATTAAATTAGCGTTATTAAGATCGTTTAATCCGTAACCTTCAAATGGGGTGAGTAACTCGTTAATCAATGTTGATAATGAGCCATCAGCATTTGGCTTTTCAGGTTGGGCCTGCTTATTTTTAGTGTTTATTGCAGCCAATGCTACTGGTGAGATTGAAGTATCCTTTTCAAAAAGTTCATCCTTAAAACGTGCTTGAATTGTCATAATTTTCTCAGATTATTAAATTGCAAAGTTATAGAGTGCAGTGCCAGCGTGCTGACACCGCATGAAGGATGGGTTGTTTATCTAGCGCAAAATCCGCTGCCATCGCCAGCTGAAGGCAATGTGCCATCGAGCTGCGCGACCATATTTGCTACGCGGTACTGCATAAAAGACGTTAAGCCGTAAAACTGCCCCGTTGTAGAGGTAAGGTTTTGCTCAAAGTAGGTTGAGCCATAAAAGCTGGTTGGGTCGTTTTGTACGTGCTCACGAATTAAATCGGCTATTTCATTTACGCGTGCGTTAAATGTGTCGCTTGAAAGTGAGCCATTAATAAGCTGTGTTAAGTAACTGTGGTACGTATCGAGGTGGCTTTGCTCGGCAAAGACATTAGCAATTAATGGGCGCTCGCTTAATGCGCCGCTTACAGGCTCATCAATGTAGAGCTCTCTTACATCTACGCCATTACAATCCATGGCAAAGGTGCCAAATGACTCGTTAAAATCCCACGGCAAAATGCTAAATACGCCATCGTCATCGTAAATATAATAGTTATGCGCAAGCGGCCCGTGGTAGCTATCTAAATTGGATAGTGAAGTACTAACCGACATATAACGTAAAAGTGTGTCTACTTTTATCGCGCTGGTTTCGCCTTTATCGAGCGATTCTACAAAGTTGATAAATGCGCCGTTATCTGTGGTGTCTTCGTTGGTTTGCAGGTTTATATCAGTGTAGCTTTGTATGTCGTCACCTAGCCATAATAAATCGCTGCCTGTGCCATCTGGCTTGTATAAATCGCCATTACTGTTGGTAAAGTGTTTTTCAACAAATTCGCCATCTACGGCTTCTACCATTAAATACAAACCAAATAGTTCGCCGTTTACATAAAAGTTAACGTAAGCATGCTCAGGCGTTGGTACGCCCATTTCATCCATTAGCTCGTAGGCGATTACTTCACGCATGTACGACGGATCGTTAAACGAGTTTTGTAGTGTGAATTTTTTTAGTCCAAAAAACTTTTGCCCCGACACATATTCGTTAATATCAACCTTAAAGCTGTAACGGTCGCTGCTAGAGTTGGCAACGCTGCTTAAGCTTGAGCCGCCTTTAGTGCGAATAGCTACGCTATCGAGTGTTACCCCATTAAAGGTAATAGCGGTTTCGTGATATTCCTCATCAAGTGGGTTATCTAGAATGTCTTGCCAGTTTTCGTCGCTAATTGTAATAGAAAGCGTATTAACCGCTGTGGGTGTAAAGGCGGTTGCAACTGTATTTTCACTACTTGGGGTAGGTGTTAAAAACGCATGAGTAAAGCCTGTACTGCTACTTAGGCCGTAACTAAAGCCTGTGGCTACATCACTTTCATCCCAGTCAATGTAGTCAATTACTTCATCGTTGAGTATTAAGCTTAGCTCGTCTTCTTTGCCTAGTTTAAACGGGACGTAGTAAGTGCCTGGGTCTTCATCGGTGGCATAAATAGTTATGTATTCACCCGCGTATAAATCTATGTCGGGCAGGGTAACGGGGTCTATGTCGTCGCTTTCATCAATAACTTGGTAGTTGGCTAAGTTAATTGTATTTGCGCTGTTGTTGTATAGCTCAAACCAGTCGTTGCCATTGTCTGCGGCGCTTGCCACTATTTCGTTAATAACGAGTGGCCCGTGGGTTGCTTGGCTGTTTGAGCTAAGCTCTGTTGGAGTTAATACCGCAGTTGCATCGCTGCCATCAGGGTAGCGACCATAGCTGTAACCACTCAGCGCTTGGCCTTTATTCCACGATAACTGCTCTATAATTACATTATTACTGTAAAGGCTTACGGTATCGCTTGCGCCTAATTTAAACGCTACGCTTGGCTGATCGCCTAAATCATCGGTGCTTGCGTAAATGCGGTAAAACTCACCAGGCGATAACGTAATATCAGGTAGAGCAAATTGCTCGTTATTGTCATCACTTAGGGTGTAGTCGGCTAAATAAACATCGCTACTGCTTGTTACATAAAGCTCTATCCAGTCCTCGCCGCCACTACTATCTTTTGCTACTACTTCGTTTATACGAAGTGGTGCATCTTCAGCAATTAGCGTTGTAACAAGTGTAGAGGTATCGGCTGTTTGGTTAGCTGCGCCCTCTGTGGGCGTTAGTATTTGCGCGGTGCCGGTGCCATCGGTGTATAAGCCGTAACTAAAACCTTCAGCGGCTTCGCCTTCTTCCCAATCAAGTACAGAGATAGCAGTGCCGTCCTCGTATAACGTAACCGCATCGTCGCTACCTAGTTTAAAGGTGACGTAATAACCGTTATCGGGCGGTGTATCGGTTTCATCAATGGCTTGAATAACAATAAACTCACCTTGGGAAAGCGATACTGCGGGCAGAGCTTGAGGCTCTCTGTCGGCGTTATCATCAACAAGTGAAAATACCGATAAGTCGGCTATATCTTCAGTGGCGTATAGCTCAATCCAATCGTAGGTTGTATCGCTTGGGCTTGCGACAATTTCGTTAATCACTAAACCAGTTGACGTGATTGTTGATGATGAGTCAGTACTTTGCTCTGTGCTGCTATCGGCTGTTTGCTCAGTACCGCCACAGCCATACAATAATGTAGTAGAGGCAATAACTGAATAAAATATAAAAGGTTTTATATTCATGTATGCACGCTTATTATTTTATTAAAGTGGATAAACTATAAGAATAAAAGGTGCAAACAATGTGTAAAAATTCAGTAAATTACATTTTTATGATGGTTTTGTGACGAGCTTTAAGGACGCGTTAACTGCAAGGCTCACAATAATAGGGTGCGTGTATTTAAACGTAAAAAAAGCAGATACTTAATTAGCATCTGCTTTTTAATTTTAACGAAGAATATATAATTAAGCTTGAGGTTTAATTAAGTACTTTTCGCCGGTAGCTTGTTTAGAGTAAGCCGCGATTGATTGTAAGTGTAATACCTCAGCTAATGACACTTCGTGCGTGTAGTGGCTCGCAAAAGTAGTGGTGATTTCATTAGCAACGCGTTTGCGCATTTTCATTACTGTATCTGTGCCTAATTTACCTAAAGCATTAAATAACAAGAACCCGTTTACAGCCCAAGCAAAGCCAAAGTTACGATTAAGTGTAATAGGGCCTCGATCTAGCGCGCCATAAATATACACTTGTTTAAATGTATCAGAGCCATAAATTGTGTGCTCTTTCATATCGCGCGCAGCTGCAACTTCCATGCAGTTAAGTATGTCACTTGTTAGCTGGCCGCCACCAATAGGATCAAACGCGATAGTTGCACCGGTTTCGATTATTGCAGCTGTTAGGTCAGCAAGAAAAGTATCGCTGCTTGAGTTAACAATATATTTTGCACCCATATCGCGCAGTAATTTCTCTTGTTCTGGTTTGCGAACTATATTAATTAAATCAATGCCATCGGCAATACAAATACGGTTTAGCATTTGGCCAAGGTTAGAAGCCGCTGCGGCGTGAATAATGGCTTTATGGCCTTCAGCGCGCATGGTTTCTACCATTGCTAGTGCGGTGAGTGGGTTAACAAAAGATGATGCACCTTCTTTTGCGGTAGTCCCTTCTTTTAACTCTAGGCAACTTTGTACATTGGCACATATAAATTGACGATACGTACCGCCGCCAATTACTGCAACGGTTTTACCCATTAATGCTTGTGCGGCTGGTGATGAGCCTGCTGCTACTACGGTGCCCGCGCCTTCATTACCTACTGGTGTTGCTTTACCTACACGGGTTTTAAGTGATGGCATAAATTGCGCTGGAACATCGGCAGTAATTACTGGGTCTTCATCAGTACCCGATTGCTTTGCAGTAGACATATCAGCTGCGCTGAATAAAACGCCTAAGTCTGATGGGTTCAATGGTGCAGCTTCAATGCGAATAACCACTTCATCGGCACTTGGTTTTGGCATCTCGATGTTTTTTAAGGCAAGTGTTAGTTTATTGTCTTCGCTGATAGTTGAAGTCAGTTGGATATTTTTATCTGTCATAAGTGTCTCCTGCAAAGAATTAAATTTGTTAAGCCAATCACATTATTGTATTGGCGATACGGTGTTAGTAATTAAAATTTAGAGTAGATTGCTTTTATAGCTACGCGTTATTTAGCGTTTGCTGCTTGAATTTGCGCTTTCACTTTTTGCATAAATTCAGCCATATTCGCTTGGCGATCGGCCTCTATGCTTTGGGCAATGGCTAATTGGCTCATTGATTCGTTCCACTTTTTCATGCCGGGAACTTGTGCTAATACATCCCAATCAAGCTGGCTTGAGCCAAAGGCGCTAACTATGGTGTTTACGTAATAAACGTAAATGTCTGCCATTGTAAATTGCTCGCCTGCAATCCACGGCGAAAACTTACACACGCTACTTAAAGCGGTTACGCCACGCGTTAATACTTGGCGTACTTCGGCTTTAGTTGTTTCAGGTACTTCAGCGCCTGAAAATACATAAGGGATGAACCGTCTGCTTGGCAGTTCAAAATAAAGCTCTGCCATTTTCATAATTTGACGTACAACTGCGCGCTCACCTGCATCTTCAGGATATAGCGGGGTTTGTGGGTACGACTCTTCTATAAAGTCGCAAATAACACTCGACTCTGAAATATTAAGCCCGTTAGCTGTTGTGATTGCAGGCACTTTGCCTGCAGGGCTGATTGCTAGTAACTCTTCACTACCACCGTAAACAAGGTGTTCTTTAAATGGCAGTTGTTTGTGTAAAAGTACATGTTTAACTAGGTTGTAATAGTTGCTAGCAGCAAAACCGTGCAAAGTAATCATAAGTCAGCTTTCCATCATTAACGTGAAGATACTCATTGCCAAAAAATGCAATTTAAGTCCCTGTCTTTAGGTTGAGTACATTATTACTTGTTTTAATTTGCTTATATATAGGGGAAAATGCGAATCACTTTTGTCTTTAAGACAATAAAGCATTTTATTTAATGGAGAGGCAACTTGGATCAACTAAAAGCCATACGGTATTTTATTAAGGTGGTTGAAACGGGCAGTTTTACCAAAGCCGCAAAAGCATTTGATGTGCCGCCCTCGTCGTTGTCACGGCGAGTTGCTGATTTAGAAAAAAGCCTAGGGGCGACGCTTTTAAAGCGTTCGACTCGCATAGTTAAATTGACCGAAGTTGGGCAAATTTACTATAACGATGTTCAGCAAATAATAAATCAGCTAGAGCAAAGCCACGAAACAGTGCGCAGTTATCAAACAACACCAATGGGGCGATTATGTATAAGCTCAATGGTGAGTTTTGGTGATAAAATATTACTGCCTCTGCTTGATGAATTTAGCGCGCTATACCCCGAAATTATATTAGATGTTAGCTTAAGTGATGAGCTGTCTACACTTGGGCGTGACGACGTTGATATTGCTATTCGTGGTGGTTATGCGCCAAATGAACGCGTGCTAGCAATAAAACTAATGGATAATGGCTTTATTCCTGTCGCGTCACCCTGCTATTTACAAAAATACGGCGTGCCTACTAATGTTATGGAATTAAAGGACCACAGTGGCCTTTATTTTAAAACGCCAGCGGGGCCAACGCCGTGGTTATGTAAAGTAGATGAGCAATGGCACGACGTTTCTGGGCCTGCGGTCGCTATTTCAAATAACGGTTCGTGGCTGGCTAAAAAAGCGTGTAATGGTGAGGGCATTTTAATGTCTACTCGGTGGGCGCTCGACTCATACCTTGAGTCTGGCCAGTTGCAAGAGCTTAAGTTTGAGCATGAATTAGCGATAAGCCAAAATGCGACTATGGCGGTTTATTTGTTGTATCAAAAGCAGCGCTATTTAGTACCAAAGGTAAAAGCGGCGGTCGACTTTTTAGTAAAAAGAATAAAAGAAACAGATGAAGGTAGTAAGCGAATAAAATAGGCCTTAAGAGTTAGGCCTATTGTTTGTATAAATAATAGGTAAAAAATATCTCCTTAAGCTAAAGCTTTTAACTAAGCGCCCGATACATTACTTAATAGGGTTTAGCGATTAAGGATAATCATGGTTAATAATGCACTTGGCAGCCAGTCTAATTTAAGCACTTTACTTGCCCAATCAGTTAATAACGCTAATCAAACCTCTGTGAGTCCTTCGCTGCTAACCGGTAGCGACCTTCAAGCTATTAATGATTTACAAACTAACGCCCCCAAAATATCCGATGAATTATTAAGCCAGCTAAATAACCACACTATTGACGAAGCACTAGCTAGCAATCAAAAAGTAGAGGATATTTTACAACATCAACTTACCTCGCTATTTATTATTTCAAGTACGCCTAGCACGCTTAACTATAAACTCTCCGATGAAGAACTCGCCCTGCGCACCGTAATAAGCTCTCAGCATGAGGGGTTATTAAAAAACGAAAACAGTACCCAATTAATTGAGCGATTAAATACGTCGGTTAAGAATATTCAGGGTGCTTATGCTAATACCAGCGATATTTTATCGAGCTTGGGGCAACTTGGGCATGAGCAAAAAACCTTTTTAGCCTCAAGTCAGCAACGTGTTGAGCGCTCACTTAATCCCTACATCGAAAGCCTCAATCGCGCAAAATACGAGGATGACGATAACTACCTGTTTGAGCTCTCGGTAAAAACTAAAGAAGGTGATGTTATAAACATTACCTTCAACTCGTCACAAGGTTATGACGAAGAAACAGGCGAAGCCATTGATGGCTTTAGCTTAAGTTACGAAGTTAATGGCGATTTATCTGAGGCTGAGCATAAAGCACTTACGCAGGTGCTCAGTGGTGTTGGCGAAATGGCCGATGAATTTTTTAAAGTGAGTGAAAACTCATTCAACCCTCTTATAGTGCCAAACCAAACAGACATGAGTTTAGATTTTTTAGCAGGGTTTAATAGTGAGCAGCTAACAGGCTTTGATGTGTCGTTTTCAACAACGCAAAATAAAGATCTTGATTCGAAAGAGAACACGCTTGATTTAAGTTACTCCATTGATGAAGCATCAAACCAGCAAGCACTTATGTTTAAAGCCGCAGGTGGGCAAAACGACATTGATTTTGCACTTGATATGTCAACCATTGGCGCTAAAGACACGCAGCAAATGCAGCAGTATTTAGCGTCGCTCGATCAAAGCTTAGAAGATAGCCGAGTAAACAGTACCAAAGACGATAAAAAGTCGGCATTTGGGCGCAAAGGTGACGAAGCAATGCAGCAGGGCTTTGCATTATTTAAAGGCGCTTTTGCGAGTATGTCGTCAGCGGCTGAGCGTTATAGCAATTTGGAGTCGCTTGCAGATCAGCACTTTAATGACGGGCGCGCTATGGTAGCCGATTTAGTTGATAACATGGTCGCAAACGACAGCCGTTACCAAGGGCTAGGTAATAAAGCGCCGAATACATTAGGGGCGGGGATTTCTAAGCTCGCTGATTTTGATGCTACATTTTCTTATTCGCTGGATAACGGCGATTATCAACCAAAAAGCAGCATTGAATTAAGCCAAGCAACTGAGCAAAGCCAGTTAGGGGAACTCAGCGGTGTAACGCAGAGTAAAAATGTAAGTAGCCATTTTGATTATCAATACAGTCGCCCTGATTACTACAACAAAGAAGAGGGTTATAACGTAGGGACTGCGGTTAAAAATAAAGAGCTAGTGGGGCTTGATCAGTCTCACGAAGTGGATGTTGATACGAAAATGTATGCGTTTAACCCGCAAACAAACCAATATGAGCTGCAAATGGCACTGCAAGAGCAAACGGTGACTAAAAGCGACATTCGCTTGATTGATGATATTTGGCTTGAAGAAAACGAAAACAGCTACTCTATGCATAAAAAAGAGCGCGATGAGAGTGATGACAAGCAAGATGAGTTTATAGAAACAAACCGTCACTCACACACCAAGCTTGTTACCTTAATTGGTGACTTAGATAAGTTAGCCGAGAATAAAGCAGTAAGGCGAGAATATTTAACTAACTTATCGCAAGTTAACTTTTTTATGGATAAAAAGTAACGCCTGAGAGTTATTCACTCCACGCTCAATATTGGGTATAGTCGTTTAATACCTAAATTAAGAGTAACCTCATGTTTAAACAATTAATTTTATTGTGTGCTTTAAGCATGCCGCTTGTAAGCTGCGCTGCTACAGCGCCATTTTCGGGCGAGATAAGTACGCAATCACTGTTAAGCGACTACGACAAATTTAACGAACAATACAAGGCATATACCCCAACAGCACAAGATATAGCCCTAATGCAAAAACTAGAAGGCAAAGAGCTTATTGTATTATTTGGCACCTGGTGCCACGACAGTGAGCGCGAAGTGCCGCGTTTAATTAAGTTACTAGATGAATCAAAAGTACAACTTGCAAGCATTGAATATGTGGCCGTGGGTTACAACAAGCAAGACGATGCAGGCATTGCAAAGGCTCACGACTTGCAATACACCCCAACGTTTATAGTAAAAGATAATGGTAAAGAGTTAGTACGCGTAATTGAAAAGCCAACGGGCACATTGGCACAAGACTTAACTCAGGGTTTGTAAGGTCTATTCTTATGTTATGGCAATTCAATTAAAAGGATGTATAACGCTTGGCATTCTTTGATTTGTTGCTAATTATAGCCTGTCATTTAACGTCAATTAGGTAAGCGTTATGTGAGCATCATCCCGCGATTTTATTTATAATTAATATGGATATTTATGAAGTGCAAAAAGTGTAAATCAGGAATTACCTCCCCAATAGTTAAAACGACAAATCTTAACGGGACTCCTATCGCGTCATCATCTTGCCCAGTGTGCGGTGAAAATTTAGATGGTTCAAAAAGATATTGGGCTTTATTAATTATTTTACTTATCGGCATTGGTGTAGCATCAAGGTATTTTTCTTAACCTTAGTTATATTATCCACACATGTGAATGAGCAAGACTTTAGTTTTGATTATTAGTCTTTTACTTAAAAGTTATGTGACTTATGAAATTAATGCGATCTGAAAAAGTTCAATTGTGGTTTTTGATAAATGCCAACAAATTGTTTGTAGCTGCAGCTGCTTTTGGCGTTATTTTTGTCTTGATTTGGGGGGATGCTTCTCAATGGGAATACGAAGAAGATAAAGATCACTACAGCGCTTTTTTTTCATCTATTGATAGCCGAATTAGTTTTGTAAACTATGGCTATTCAGGTACCAGTTTAAGAGTTGTTTTGAATTTTGATGCCGAAGGGCTCATTCCGGATGACATTAAAAGCATAACTCCAAAGTATAAATATTTAATTCTTGAACGCATATGCAATGATTTAGAAAGTTTGGAACTTTTAGAAAGCGGCTACTATTTTGATGTGGATTTAAGGGATATCAGTTCTGAACAGATGTTTAAAAATTATTTTAATTTAATAGTGAAGCATGAAAGGTGTATCACGTAACACAAGTGAGTTTTAACTTAGCTAATAGGCATCAGAAAGACTAAAGGGCTCAAATTTTGACTTCATATATTAAACTTTATCTAAATTTGCTACTGGTGCCTTACTACTTACAGATTGTGAGCATTATTCACTAAACAAGCTTTTTTCGAATGCTTGCGCAGCATGCGAAGACGGTCTGTCTTTATAATGCAGTTGATGAAGAGGCCGAGAGAGTTGCTCGTTATTTTTTTGGCTCAGGCGTGTTAATTTGCCCAGCTGCACTAAATCTTCTGTGACTACGTTTGGCAATAAAGCGACCCCCATACCTTGAGCAACGGCCCTAGCTATGGCTTCGTTGCTGCCTAATTGCATACTTTGCTCAGCTTGTACGCCATGCTCTGCTAATAACTTAACCGACATTTCTAAAGTGCCAGAGCCTGGCTCGCGCAGTAGCCAAAACTGCTTGTTTAACCATGCTTTTAAGTCTTTAGTGGGCTCACTGTTGCTGGGTATAACGACACTCATTAAATCGCTTTGCCAGTGCTTACTAATAATGTGCGGCTCGGTGGGTGTGCCTTCAACCAGTGCTAAATCGATAGTGCACTCTAGCAATGCATGCTCAATTTGCGCGGTATTAGCCACTTGTACTTCTACTTTTATATGTGGGTATTGGGCGCAAAACTTAGCTAAATAAGGCGGTAGCCAATAACTGGCAATGGTGGTGCTGGTGCCAATAACGAGCGTGCCGCGTTTAAGCCCTGTGCGCGATTTTATATCGTCAATGGCGGCTTTTTCAATGGCAAAAATACTACGTGCGTGATCATATAGGGCTTGGCCGCCTTCGCTTAAGGTGAGCTTTTTACCTTTAGATGCACGTTCAATAAGTTGTATGTTTAGTTGATACTCAAGCTCTTTTAAAGCCTTTGATACCGCAGGCTGGCTTATAAAAAGCGCTTCGGCTGCGCCTGAAAAGCTACCGAGCTTAGCCACCGTATAAAACACCCTAAGTGCATGTAAGTTCATTGTATAACCTTAAATTGCATAACTCTAAATTGTATAACTTTAAGTTATCAAATCATGATTTTAATATATTGGAGTTATATTTTGAGCTTTCTTACAATTAAGTCAACACATCAATATGGTTTAAGTGAGGGAATATTATGCTTAGCGCTATTAAAAATAGTTTTCAGCCTTTGGCTATTAATACTAAGCAATACGGCGATACGCGCTGGTGGTTAGGTATGCTGCTGGTGGTTATTTTAGCGGGGGCATCTGTTGGATTAAGTAAATTACCAATAATGCAAACTGCGCAATTTAGCTCACTCACTATTGGTATTGTGCTTGGTATTATTGTGGGTAACAGCGTGTTTGCGCGCATTGCTACGCGTACAGATGTAGGCGTTGATTACGCTAAAAGTATATTACTTAAAGCGGGCGTTATTTTATTTGGGTTTAGGATTACTTTTGCGCAAGTAGCGGGTGTAGGCTGGCATGGCCTATTAACCGATGTGGTAATGCTGCTAGGTACGTTTATATTAGCAGTACAGCTAGGTAAGCGCGTATTTAAGCTCGATGAGCAAACAACTATATTAATAGGTGCGGGTAGCTCTATTTGTGGCGCTGCAGCGGTAATGGCAACTGAGCCAGTTATAAAAACTCAGGCACATAAAGTATCGGTAGCGGTGGCAACGGTTGTGGTGTTTGGCACGTTCAGTATGTTTGCATACCCAATTATGTTTGAATATATGGGTGTGAGTGAGCATGCGTACGGTATTTTTGTTGGTTCAACCATTCATGAAGTTGCGCAAGTGGTAGCAGCAGGGACTGCGGTAAGTGCCAATGCAGCCGACACCGCCGTGATTGAAAAAATGCTCCGTGTAATGATGCTTGCGCCATTTCTAGTGGGCTTATCGTTTTGGCAAAGTAAAAAGCATGCAAACATAAACGCACATGGCGGCGAGCAAAAATCAGGAATTACAATCCCTTGGTTTGCAGTGTTATTTATAGTGGCAAGTGGCGTGAATTCGTTATCGGTTATTCCGCAAGGTACTACAAGCGCCATTTTATGGTTTGATAATATATTGCTCACCATTGCGATGGTGGCTTTGGGTTTACGCACACATGTTGGGGCAATTCGCCAAGCGGGTATAAAGCCACTGTTATTAGCAGGCTGTTTGTTTTTGTTTTTAACCTTAGGTGGCTTTGCCATTAATTTAGGCATTGCGCAGCTGTTTTAAATTTTGGATGCATAACCTGAATTCAGCTTAACTAGATTGGCTTAAATAGGCCAATCTACTTCGTTTAAGTGATCGAGCTGATGCGTTTTATTACTGTGCCCGTACCATTTATTGGTATAAATACCATTTGGATCAAACTGCGCCGTTTGCTTTTGTATATTAAAGTGGCGGCCGCCACGCGGATCAACCCCCACACCGGCTATGTACTGCCAGTTGCCCCAGTTTGCTGCTACATCGTAATCAATCAATTGTTGCTCAAAATAGGCTGCGCCGTATCGCCAATCAAGGCCTAGCTCGTTTACTAAACAGCTTGCTGTAATTTGCCTTGCTCGGTTTGAAATATAACCCGTAGTGTTTAGTTCTTCCATAATGGCATTTACAAGCGGGTAAGGCGTTGTGCCGTTACACCAAGCAGCAAAGCGTGTAGGTGTAAAAGTAGTAAGCGGTTTAGTTTGTTTTTGACCTTTGAAGCTAAATAGACTGTTACCCGCTTTAAGTGCGTGCCATTTAAAATACTCTCGCCATAGCAATTCAAATTTAATCCAGTAAGTAGACTCGTTTGCTGCGTTGCTTTGCTCGTAATCTTCCACGGCTTTGTACACTTGTTTTGCACTTAAACAACCAAAGGCAAGCCAAGTACTAAATTTGGTGGTGTTGTTAAAGCCATCAAGCTCGTTGCGAGTCGTTTTATAAGTACTTGGCATTGCGCCTGCAAAGTATTGCTTTAAATGAGCTTGCGCACTGTTAAGCCCGCCATGCATTACGCCTTTATTTGTTATACGTTCTATAGGTTTTTTTGCGCATAAAGTTATTGGCTGAGGGAGCAAACCGTTTGGCAAAGTTGAAGGTGTAATAGGGCTATTAGCGGCCTCTACCTTTTTACGAAACGGGGTAAAGTGTTTAGGTAATTCGTTTAAATCAAAGGGGAGGTCGGTTTGTTTATAGAGCGTGTCTTGCTGCGACCCTGTAAATTGTGTATTAGGGCAATGTGCTTTGAGTAAGCTTATTTGGCGTTGCTCGTACACGCCAAATTGTTCGCTGTATACCACTTCATCAATATTTTGCTCATTAATACGCGCTTTTAAAAGCGATACGGGTTCGCCCTCAAGCACATGCAGGGTTTGCCCGCGCTCAATAAGTGCTTGTTGTAGTTCGTACAAGCTTTGCAATAAAAACTGCTGCTTATGTATGCCGTAAGGTTTTTGTTGGTAGTTATTATTTTTAAACCAGTGCGGATTAATAACAAATACAATATCAAGCGCACATTGCTGCAACGCAAGGTCACTAAAAATTGGGTTGTCGGTTAGGCGTAAATCGTTTTGTAGCCAATATAAAATGCGTTTGCTCATAGGTTTGCTCAGGTTTTTATAATCATTAACTTTACGAAGCAAAAGCGGGTAGGGATTAGTCAGCTGCAAGTTTTAGTAATGAAGCGGTGAGCAAGTATTGCTTACTCACCTGTTTAGGTTTTATTGAACTGGTTTGGTCGTGTTAGTGAGGTTAATAGATACATAAGCAATTAAATATACAAATACGCTAAGCGGTAAACTACAAATAAATAAAGCAATTTTGTACTTTTTAGCAATAGATGGTTTAGGCATTATGATTGCAAAAAGCATATTCATTACTAACCAAAAAATGGTAACTAACGGTGAAAGCGTTGTTTTAGCGCTTGATAAATCACATGTGCCAAATGAAATACTGGCAATAGATGCGTTACCTATTTCTATACATTGCGCGTTACCTATTAAGCTGATGGTAACTAATGTTGTAATTAATAATAGTGCTAGCGGCAGTAAATGTTTCATATTTTTTCCTTAGTTATTTAATTTTATGGGTCGCTCTAAAGCGCCTAAACAAATTAAAACGTTTGGCAAAAAATAACGATAACAAAGCCGTTAACTAGTTATTATAAAGTTATAACCACGATATTACCTTGGTTATAACTTTAATAAATCACTATTATTCAATGGGTTGTGTTTTTACTTCAGCTATAAGCTGATAACCTCGCTTCATTACAGATTTTATATATGTGGGGTTTTTTGTGTCGTTATCGTTAAGGGCCACACGTAGTTTGCTAATAACTCGCCTAACTGCTGTGTCGGTTACAATTTGATTCTCCCATACATTATTGTGTAACTCTTCAAGGCTAACTATTCTTGGTTGTTGTTCTATTAAATAGCTAAGTACCTGCATGCATTTGGGCTCTAATGTGTAGAGGTTATCTTCTTTAATTAAAGACTGCTGCATGCTGTCAAAAGTGTACTCACCAATTATTAGCTGATTAATACTCGGTTTTTCAATAACAGCTATTGCGTCATCAGGGTTAGGCTGAGCTGTTTTGGCTGAAGAAGTAGTTGCATATTTTTGATAAACCCGAAATACCACCATTCCAGTTAAATTCATTAATAGTACTAACGGGCTCAGTGGGAAAGCACATAGGAAAAGTAAATATTTAAATCCCACGTATATATTTGGCTTATTAAGCATTTGCCCAAATAACACATTTAAAAGCATCCATATAATAAAATAAGGCGTAAGGGAAATTGAATCAGTTTGCTCCCCACAAACGCCATATTTTACTCCCTCTATGTAGTTTGATGCATCTAAACAAAACGCATTAGCTTGGCTGCTAAATAAAATGAGTGATATAAAAATAAGTAGGTGTTTCATTAAAAGTCCGTTTAGAAAAAGGCGGCAAATAATACCGCCCTCATTAGTTTTAAATAGCCGATTTTTGTTTTGCTATCCAATCGTTTATAACGTCTTCAAGTACAGCCATAGGGAGCGAACCTTGGCCAATAACGGTGTCGTGAAAGCTGCGTATGTCAAATTGTGGGCCGAGTTCTTTTTCGGCTTTTGCACGCAGTTCGCGTATTTTTAGCTCGCCCATTTTGTACGAAAGCGCTTGGCCTGGCCATGAAATATAACGATCTATCTGATCTTCCACTGCGCTTTGTGGTAAGGCAGTGTGACTGGCTAGGTAATCAATTGCTTTTTGGCGGCTCCAGCCAAATGCATGAATACCGGTATCAACCACTAAGCGTACTGCACGCCACATTTCGTAACCTAAACGGCCAAAATCGCTGTACGGGCTTTGATAAAAACCAGCTTCTTTGCCTAAGCGTTCTGTGTATAGTGCCCAACCTTCGCCAAATGCAGAGTGGCTAAGTGTGCGTCTAAATTCGGGTACATCTAACTCCATAGCAATGGCGTTTTGTAAGTGATGCCCAGGGATTGCTTCATGCAAGCTAAGTGCTTCTAAATTATATAAGGGCTGTAGCTTAGGTGTTGAGGCTAAAAAGTAAGTACCTGGAGAGCGGTTATCGGCCGGTGGCATATAAAACGCGCCACGACTCGCTGAGCCTTTTATAGTAAAGGTATTACGCGGTAAATGGCCAAAGTAGGTTGGTAACTTGCCATACATTTTTTGCGTAATAAAGGCTGTTTTTTCAAGCAGGTCTTGCGCGTCTTTTGCGTAAAACTGCTCATCGGTTGCTAAAAATTCTAAAAACTCACTATAGGTGCCATCAAATTCTACTTCATCAATAATGCTTTGCATTTGCGCTTTAATACGCGCGACTTCTTTAAGGCCTAGTTCGTGAATTTTTTTAGGTGTGGCGTTTGTTGTGGTGTAGTAATTAACCGTATACTTGTAGTAATCAAGCCCGCCTTTAACGCTTGCAATACCCGGCTGCGCTCTACAATGGGGCATATAGTCATTTTTAAAAAAGTCGTAAAAATGCTGATAGGCAGGAGTTACTTTGTTTTCAATTACGGCTTTTGCTTTTTGTTTTAAGTTTGCTTTTTGCGATGCACTAAAGGTTTTAGGTATACGGGTAAAGGGTTCGTAAAGGGCGCTATTTTCGGGGTTTTTAACTATGTGCGCGCTAATGCTTTGGCCGTAATTTTCAAAGGTTTTACAATAATGAGTAAAGCCTGTTTTTATACCTTCTTTCATTAAATCAATATTTTGCTGATTAAAGTGCGGGTAGTCGGCAAGGCTGATTAAAAATACGTTGTAATCATCAGCTGTTAAAAAAGCCATGTTAGCCGGCGCTTCTGCAAAGTAAGTATGCCAGCCACTTAAAAAATTAACCGGAAAATACTTATCTTGATAAAGGTAGCTTTGCTGCTCGGTTTCTCGCTCATATTTAAATAAGCGGTAGTTCATTAGCTGCTCGTTGTTGAGCGTTTTTGGGTCAATATTGGCTAAGCTTTTTAGTACGCTGTTGTTATAAGCTTGGCGCTTAGCAATGGCTTGCTCGCTCCAATTTGGTAATGTGCCGTTTGGTTTCCAACCGTCTGGATCGGTACGAAAAAATATTTTTTCAGCTTTGGCGTTTTGCCAGTGGTTATCAATAATTGTTTTTAAATCGCTGTTGCTGTCGGCAAGGCATGATAGCGAGGTGGCTGCTAAGCAAATAGCTAAAATACGTTTTTTAAACATAGTCATCCATTATTGGCGAGTTAGTCGCGCTTTTTTATTTTAATTTGTGCTCAATATAGTACCAAGTTAACTTTATTAATGCGCTTAATTTTATAACCTGTATTAATTGGCTTTACTTTTTGATTGAACAAATTTCACCGCTGAAGTGAGTGGGCACTAGTTTATTGTTTTACCAGCGTTTAGAATGATTAAAACTAATTACAATAAATGACCGTCATGTTTAATAAAGTAATAACGCTGATTGATGAAGCTAATAACCAAGACCCGAATACTGAGCAGCACAATGGAGAAAGTTTTCCAAAAGAGTATTTATACTCACAGCGTATGAGCGAAATGCTAACTCGCTTTAAGCCTGATGCCGATGAACTCATGCAAATTGCAGTGCGTGCGCAACATATTCAGCGTTGGAAGTCGCCACGTAGCGACTTTGAAATGAACAAACAGGGCTATCATCAGTGGCGCAGTGCTCTTTATATATTTCATGCAAGTAGTGTTGTAGCGCTTATGCAGCAAGCAGGGTACAGCGAGGCTGAGCAAAACAGAGTGTACGATGCAGTCGCTAAAAAAAATATTAAACGTAACCCAGATAGCCAATTAGTAGAAGATGTAGCAAGCCTAGTATTTATTGAGCATTACATGCTTGGGTTTGCCAATGCAAAACCAGATTACAATGAAGAGAAATGGATAGGGATTATTCGCCGTACATGGCAAAAAATGTCAGATGACGCGCATGAGTTTGTACTTGCAGGTAATATTACATTGCCAGCGCCGCTTGTTGGGCTTATTCATAAAGCGCTTGAGTAAAAGAACATAAATAAAAAGGAATTTTAAATGTATTGTCCTCGTAGTAATACGCCACTTGAACCTTTACTTGTTGGCGGCATTACTGTTTTTACGTCAGCGCAAGGCGGCGTATTTTTTGATAACAGCCAAATTTTTAAGTTTAGCTCGCCAGAGTTAAGGCATGGTCAGGTATTACTTAAGTATTTGAGTAATTACATTGAAGGTGAGGGCGATGTATCATCGCGAGTAAATTGCCCAAGCATAGTGATGATGCGCCGGTATTTTTCACCGCTCAAAGTAGTTGAGATAGACGAGTGCCCGGGTTGTGCAGGAATATGGCTTGATAGTGGTGAGCTGGCAAAAATACACGAAAACCATTTAACACCCAAAGAGAGAAAGTTGTTAGCCCATGAAATGGCCACCAACCATGGGTTTGTATCTATTAAGCCACCAAAATCAAAGTATTATCCTAAAGCGCCTACAAATGTTCAAGGCACCACAGTTGAACGGCTGGTGCAATTGGCATTACTTAATTTTGAGTAATAAAAAACGGCGTACTAATAAGTACGCCGTTTTTTTGTAATAAATTAACGCTTATGCGGTTTATTTATTACGATTTTCTTTTGCAAAGGCACGTATTTTACGTTTTTGCGAAAGGGTTACTTTATTAGTACGCCCTGCAAATGGGTTATCACCTTCTCTAAATTCAATTTTGATTGGGGTGCCCATAATTTTAAGTGCTTTACGGTAGTAGTTCATAAGGTAGCGTTTGTAGCTATCTGGTAAATCGTGAACTTGGTTACCATGAATTACGATACGTGGCGGGTTATAACCACCGGCATGCGCATATTTAAGCTTAACACGACGACCACGAACAAGTGGCGGCTGATGATCGGCCTGTGCCATGTCCATAATACGGCGTAGCATTGCAGTACTTATACGCTTAGTTGCTGACTCGTACGCTTCATCAACCGACTCAAATAAGTGGCCAACACCTGTACCATGAAGTGCAGATATAAAGTGCAAGCGTGCAAAGTCAATAAAGCCTAAACGGCGATCAAGTTCTGTTTTAATACGGTCTTTAACGTAATCATCAAGCCCATCCCATTTGTTCACGGCAATAACCAATGAACGACCTGAGTTAAGCGCAAAACCTAATAAACTTAAATCTTGATCAGAAATACCATCGCGAGCATCAACAACAAGTAGTACAACGTTTGCATCTTCAATCGCTTGAAGTGTTTTAATTACTGAAAACTTTTCAACTACGTCGCTTACTTTTTTACGCTTACGAACACCTGCGGTATCTATTAAAATATATTCTTTGTCGTTACGAGTCATCGGAATATAAATAGAGTCGCGGGTTGTGCCTGGCATATCGTATACAATTACACGTTCTTCACCGAGTATACGGTTTGTAAGTGTTGACTTACCTACGTTAGGGCGGCCGATAATAGCCAGTTTTACAGGTTTATCTGCAAATGCTTGATGGTCTGTATCGTCGCCTTCACCTTCTTGATAAAGGTCAATTAGGCTTTCGTCATCGTCTGTTACATCTTCGTCTTGTGCAGCTAGTTCAGCAATTACTGGCTGAAGAGTTTGCTCAAGTAGTAATGTAATACCACGGCCATGTGCAGCAGCAATATGGTGTATTTCACCTAATGATAACTGGTAAAACTCAGCACAGTTTGAGTCTGCATCAATACCATCGGTTTTGTTAGCAACAACAAAGCTCTTTTTCTCTTGCTTGCGCAAGTGATTAGCAATGGCTTGGTCAGCTACGGTCATGCCCACGCGGGCATCAACCAAAAACAACACTATATCGGCTTCTTCAATGGCGAGTAATGACTGATCAGCCATTTCTGTTTCAATGCCTTCCTCAGAGCCATCAATACCACCCGTGTCTACCACGATAAATTCAAAGCCATCGTAATTAGCTTGGCCATATTTTCTATCTCGTGTTAAACCTGGAAAATCGGCTACGAGCGCATCACGAGTACGTGTTAAACGGTTAAATAATGTGGATTTGCCCACATTGGGTCGCCCAACTAGAGCGATCACGGGAAGCATAAACTACCTCTTTAAAAAACAACAAAAGGCTTCGCAGTGCGAAGCCTTACAAAAACCTTTAAGTGTTAGCTAGTTAGTTAGGTATGTTAACCACACTAACTTCACCATCACGGGTGTATAAAATTAGCTTGTCGTCGGCAACAACTGGCTCAACAAAAAAGCCTGAGCTGTCAAAGTCTTCGCGAGATACTAACTCGCCAGTTTCTTTGTTAAGCCAATGTAGGTTACCTTCTTGGTCACCTAAAGCTAAGTGGTTACCTGCAACTGCAGGACCTGTTAGGTACCAACCACGTAGAGCGGGTTGGCTCCAACGTTCAATACCTGAATTTTTATCTAATGCGTAAATTACACCATCGCTATCGACTAAATAGATAGTTTGTGAATCCATCGCAATTTCGCGGTAGCTGCTGTATTCACGTTTCCATACAACATTACCAGAGCGAATATCAACTGCAGCTAGGTTACCGTTGTAGGCAATTGCGTAGGCGTATGGGCCGCTAATAAGTGGCTGAGTATCTACGTCAACAAGGCGTTCAAATTCTGATGCACCTTTAGCAACCGCAATTTCTGCGCTCCATGCTGAGTAACCACTGTCTGAAATTAATACGCTTAGCTTGCCTGTTTCAAGGCCTACTAATACACCACCGTTTGCAACAGTTGGTGAGCTTTGGCCGCGTAAAGTAAGTGGTGGAACTTCTTGTTCAAAGCTCCAACGCTCTTCGCCAGTATCTGGGTGAAGGGCTAACAATTTACCAGAGCCTAAATTTACAAAAATTAGGCCATCACCTGCTGTTGGTTTAGACAGGGATTCGCCTGGTACTTGTTTACGCCAAACTTCTTCACCGGTTTCGCGGTCAAGGGCAATAATAAAGCCATGTTCAGAACCTATGTATATTTTACCATAGGCTTGCAAAATACCACCTGATAATTTTGCAGTTCCGTTGTCGCTCCAAGGCCAGATAGATAAATCTTGGCGTACATCGGTTTCCCATTTAACATCGCCATTAGCTAGTGATAACGCTTCTACTTGGCCTTCGCGGCTGGCAACAAAAATAGTATCTTTATATACCGCTGGCGATAAACGAGAGAAATAATGCTCAACGCCATCACCCACTGATTCTTGCCAAACTACGTCTGTTTCAAATTGATTTACAATTTCAGGTAGTACTAGTTCGTCTTCATCATCGCTTGATGAGCAACCCATTAATGTTGCCATACATAAGGCAAGCGTTGCTGTAGTTATTTTTCTCATACCTAAAACCTTATGCCGCTGGGCTAGTTACTGCTAGGTCATCTAACTTAATTTGTAAAAGTGGGTTACCTGTTAATCCACCTGCATCTACTGCAGCTTGATACGCAGTACGAGCTTGTTCTTCATTACCTTGCTCTGTGTAAATATCGCCTTTAAGCTCGGCAACGTTTGCATCAAATGCTTCGGGTAATGGTGCATTTAGTGTAGATAATGCATCGTCATATTTAGTTTGAGCAATTTGAATACGCGCTAAACGAGTAATAGCAATTGCTTTTAACTCTGTGTTTTCAACGTTTGATACTATCCAGCTTAATTTTTCGCTAGCAACATCTAACTTTTGCGCTTCTACAGCATCTTTAGCTGCTACAAATGCAGCTAAAGTTGCGTAGTTTGTGTCTTTGTTTTCGCTAATAAATGTATCTGCAGATGATAAAACATCATCACTTTCAACAAGCTTAGTGTATGAATCAGACGCTTGCTCAGCGGTAGTAATTTGGTTTTGGTTATATGCTTTCCAGCCATATAAACCGCCTAAACCAACAATTACACCTAGCGCAAGTGAAAGGCCGTTTTCACGGAAAAAGCGCTTAATGGCTTCTGCTTGTTGTTCTTCTGTTGAATAAATATCCATTCTTACCTCTAATGTTCGCTTAGCCGTTTATAAGCTCAGCTAATAGCGCTTTAGCTTGTTCTAATTCTAATGTGACTTGTTCTTTACGCTCGCGTAAATATTTTATGGTCACAACGCCTTTTTCTAATTCATCTTCACCAATAATCACTGCAACAAGTGCATCGCTTTTATCAGCACGTTTTAATTGTTTTTTAAAGTTGCCGCCGCCAGCATGAACCATAACGCGTAAACCTGGTACGTCGCTGCGCAGTTGCGCTGCTATAGCAGGTGCTTGAATGCTGGCTTTGTCGCCCATTGCCGCTAAATATACATCAGCATTACGACGAATGTCACCTACGCACTCAAGTGCTTGTAGTAACAGTACTAAGCGCTCTAGACCCATAGCAAAACCAACTGCGGGCGTTGCTTTACCGCCAAGTTGCTCAACTAAGCCATCGTAGCGTCCGCCAGCACACACTGTACCTTGTGCACCTAGGCTATCTGTCACCCATTCAAAAACTGTACGGTTGTAGTAGTCTAAACCACGTACTAACTTTTCATTAACCGTGTATATGACGCCAGCTGCGTCTAAACGTTCACATAAATTTTCAAAATGTTCTTTTGATTCAGCATCTAAATGCTCAGACAATTTAGGCGCATCAACTAAGATTGCTTGAACGTCTGGGTTTTTGCTATCAAGTACACGTAACGGGTTTGAATACATACGGCGTTTTGAATCTTCATCAAGCACGTCAGTATGTTGTTCAAGGTAGGCCACTAATGCATCGCGGTAATCGGCGCGCGCTTCGTTAGAACCTAAAGAGTTAAGCTCTAAACGTACGTGTTCACTAATACCAAACGCTTTCCATAATTGCGCCGTTAATAAAATAACTTCTGCATCTATGTCGGCTGTGGAAATACCAAATGTTTCTAAACCAAATTGGTGAAACTGGCGGTAACGACCTTTTTGCGGGCGTTCATGACGAAACATTGGACCCATGTACCATAGGCGCTGCTCTTGGTTGTACAGTAAGCCATTTTGGTTACCTGCACGTACACACACTGCAGTGCCTTCTGGGCGAAGTGTTAGCAAATCGCCATTGCGATCGGCAAAGGTGTACATTTCTTTTTCTACTATATCGGTAACTTCACCAATAGAGCGTTTAAATAAATCGGTTGATTCTACAATAGGAAAACGAATTTCTTGATAACCGAACGAAGCTACTGTCTCGCGTAAAATGTTTTCTACTTTCTGCCAAACTTGCGTGTCGCCCGGCAGACAATCGTTCATACCGCGAACTGCCTGAATTTGTTTTGCCACTGATAAATCCTAATTACTGTTTATGTGTAATAAAAAAATGCTTACACAACAAGAATGCTAAAAATTGACCCGCTATTATAGCGTTCTGGCTATAAAGGTAAACGCCAAACACAGCTGTTTGGCGCTTTATGCGGTATTTATTCGACGATTTTAACGTCGATAGGTGTTTGCTGCTCTTTTTGTGCAATAAAGTCGCGCACGTAGCCTTCAAGTTGGTCAACAATGTTATTGTTATCTATACGTGCTTTTTGGCGTTCGCCATTAATGTATAAACCTGAGCGACGGTTTGCACCTGCAAGGCCAATATCACTAACAAGGGCTTCGCCTGGGCCATTTACAACACAGCCTATTACCGAAACCGATACTGGTTCAATAATGTCTTCTAGGCGTTCTTCAAGCTGGTTCATGGTGCTCACTACATCAAATTCTTGGCGTGAGCAGCTAGGGCAGGCAATAAAGTTAATACCGCGTGAGCGTATACGCAGCGATTTTAAAATATCAAAGCCTACTTTTATTTCTTGTACTGGATCGGCTGCAAGCGATACACGTAGCGTATCACCAATGCCTTCAGCAAGTAGCATACCCAAGCCAACAGCCGATTTAACCGAGCCTGAGCGCATGCCGCCAGCTTCAGTGATCCCTAAGTGCAGTGGCTGATCTATTTCTTTAGCAAGTAAACGATACGCGCCTACCGCTAAAAATACATCTGACGCTTTTACAGATATTTTAAACTGATCAAAATCAAGGCGACGTAATATGTCTACATGGCGCATTGCTGATTCGAGTAATGCCTCTGGTGTTGGCTCGCCATATTTTTCTTGTAAGTCGCGCTCAAGTGAGCCACCGTTTACACCAATACGAATAGGAATGTTATGTTCGCGTGCTGAGTCAACTACGGCTCTAATACGCTCTTCGCTACCAATGTTACCTGGGTTTATGCGCAAACAATCTACGCCATATTTTGCCACTTTTAAGGCTATGCGGTAATCAAAGTGAATATCGGCAACAAGCGGAATGCTTACTTGCTCTTTTATACTTTTAAACGCTTCAGCTGCGTCCATAGTAGGCACTGATACTCGTACTATGTCGGCACCGGCATCTTGTATGGCTTGAATTTGTGCAACGGTTGCATCAACGTCCATGGTGTCGGTGTTGGTCATCGATTGCACTGCAATAGGGGCACCATCACCAATAGGTACGTTGCCTACATTAATGCGGGTTGATTTTCTGCGTTTAATTGGGGATTCTGAAAACATAGCGACTACTCTGCTAATGGTAATTTAAATTTAGCTAAACGATTTTTAGGGAACGTTGAAATATCAATAGGTTCGCCGTTTAGGGTAATGCTTACAACGTCATGCTTACCAAGCACAACAGAAAAAGGAGGGGTGCCGCTTACAGTCATTTTGTAGCCTGCTTTTTTAACACCAAATGCTACTTTTTCACCTTCGCCATCGTAAATTTCAACCCAACTTTCGTCGTTAAAATTCATTACGATAGTACTTAGGTTACCTGTACTTTGTTCTTGTTGTGCAGCGGGTACTGCTTCAACAGGCGTTTGTGGTGTGAGTGTTTCGCTAGTTGCAGGTGTGCTTTGCGGCGTTAATAACGATTCGTCATCTATTTGGGCTTGTTGCTCTTGTTGTAAAACTGTTGGCTGCGCAGCTTGGCGTTCACTCATTTTTGAGTTCTCGACATTTATGTTGCTGGTTTGCTCTTCAATTGGGGTTGCATTTTGCCAAAACCATAAAGCAGATGAGCCAATAACAATCGCCAAAATTAAGTAACTAAATAACATTAAGCGGCTATCGTTTGCTTCTTTTTCTGTGCGACGTGAAAAACTCTGCATGTTAGCAGGCTTTGTAGGCTCTGGCGGTGCTGGCATCATTGCTATTATTGGTGCGCTATCAACTTTTAATTCGCGGCAATAGTTTTTTATATACCCTTTTACAAACGTAATAGGGCCTAGTAATGCAAATTCGTCGTTTTCAAGGCGCTGTACTTGTAATTCAGACAGCTTTAAAGGGGCTGCGATAGTTTCTATGCTAACGTTTGCTTGCTCACGGTGTTTTTTTAATATTTGGCCTACCGTAGGCTGCTCGCTTTGAGCTTGCGTATTTTCTTCATTCATAATTTGTATGAGTCTGGATCCACTAGTAAAAGTCTATGCCCTGGTGTTAATGCAATGTCAGGACTTAATTTATTCCATCGCATTAATTCATCAATTAATACATGCCGCTGGGTAGCTATATCGTAAAGGGAATCGCCAGCTTTAATTTCGTAATAAATATTAGGATCGTTTAGGTAAATTTTACTTCCGTTCATCACCCGATCCGACTCTTTTAAACCATTCCATTGCAGGAGCTTTTGTAGTTTAACATTGTATCGCACCGAAATGCTAAATAGGTTTTCACCAGCAGCAATTACATGAAACGGTACTCGCAAAGCGGGTACTTTAGGATTGAGCATTGGTGGCTCTGTTTTTTTCACTGCATCGTACGGTCTAAACTCAATGTCTGAGCTATTTTGATAATCGTTATTTTTAAATACACCGGCATCTTTAGTGGTTTCGTAAAATACCACATCAGCGCCTTCATTTTTTACAGAGCTTGCAGGTGCAGTTGTTGCGTTACTCGTTGTTTTCGGTGAGTTAAAGTTGGCTGCTTTAGGCGCACCAAATGAAATTATTTTAACCTCATCATCTGTTGTTGCAGGAGCCTGCATAGCGTTAGCAGTCGTTGGCTTAGAAACATTCGGTTTAGGTGTGCTTTTTTGTTTGCTTTCTGGCTGAGGAACAATGTTATCTGCCGATTCATGCTCAGTAGTAAGTGCTAGCATAACTGCTGATGTATCGGTTGGGGCACTTGGTGTTAATACTTTTTCACTTGTTGCCGGCTTTGCAGCGGGTGCCATGCTTGTAACTGTAGGCGCTGCATTTGCTAGTTGTTTTGTGCTTTTATCGGCTTGGTTAGTTATTGCAGCTTGAGCTGGCTGCGTTTGCATTGTTCGGGCAATAACAGGGTTTGCGTCTTCTGCAGGGGCTACTATCGGTAGTGTTGCCGTTGGCTGATTGTTTTTTGTAACTAAACTGGTTGAGCCATCTGGCGATGCGCTTTTTTTTCTGACAATTTTTATTTTTGGTTTAGCACCCACTAGAGCGCCATTGTCGTCTTCTTTTAACTCATTTAATTTAGCTTTGCGGTATTTTTCGCGTAGCATTTCAAACTCGTTAAAGCGTGTGCGTTTTTCTCTTATTGCGTAAGCTTCGTTACTGCTTGGGTAAGTTTGTAAAATAGTGGCTGCTATTTTTTCCGACTCTTCTATTCTGCCCATTTTATTTTTAACTAAGTAGCTAAGCATTAGGGCACGAGAAGATACACGTCCTGTATCATCGTATCGCTTTACAAGTTCGCCGGCTTTATGTAAATCGCTTTTAGCGTAATACAGTGCCGCTAAACTAATTAAAGTAGATGTACGTTGCGAGCTATGATTGAGCGCTTGCTTAAAGTAGCTTTCGGCATTTTCAAAGTCGTCAAACTCAATGGCACATAAGGCTAAGTTTTCGTAGCTTTCGGCAACTCGAATATAGCTTGGTACGTCAATGGCTTTTAAAAATTGGTCTGTTGCGCGGTCGTACTCGTCAATACCACACAAAAATACGCCGTAGTTATTTAACGTATTAGGATCGTCTGGTTTTATATCAAGTGCTTTTTGGTAGGCTTTATCTGCACGAGCATTTTCGCCAACTTGTTGGTAATAATAAGCAAGAGAGTAGTGAACTTCAGGTAAATTAGGGGCAAATTCAGATGCGCGTTCTAAATTATATTTTGCTTGCGAGTTGTTACCCGCTTTTAAGTACTGAAGGGCTAAAGCTATACGTGTGCGTGCTGCGCCAGCATTATTAATTTTATTTTTGACGACGGGTTTGTTACTTCCGTTATAACTACTTTCACTAACACAGCCACTTAGGGCAAGTGCTGATAGTGTTAAAGCAAGTATAGATCGCATTACCTTGTCTCTTTATTTTTGTCCATAGCGCCTATCTTACCTAAAACCTTTCGTGTTGCATCATTTATTTAAAAATAAACAACTTAACCACCCTGCACAGCTAATATACGCGGGGTGGTTATAGGCTTATGCTTGCTGAATATTAACGCTAATAGCGTTATCATCACGCATTTTCTTTTTCGCCATACGTTTAGTACGGTCAACTACATCACCTGCTAATTGCCCACACGCTGCGTCAATATCATCGCCTCGAGTACGGCGCACAATACAGGTAATACCAGCAGCCTGTAAAACCTTAGAAAAACGGTCAATTCGGCTATTGCTAGAGCGCGTGTATTCGTTACCAGGAAACGGGTTAAATGGAATAAGGTTTACTTTACAAGGTGTACCTTTTAACGTTTTAACTAATTCGTGAGCTTGATCAGTGCTGTCGTTAACGCCGTTAAGCATGACGTATTCAATCGTTACGTCTTTATTTGCTTTAGAGCCATCAATATAACGACGACATGCTGCTAAAAACTCTTCAATTGGGTACTTTTTATTAATAGGCACTAAAATATCACGCAGTGCGTTATCTGGTGCGTGAAGTGAAATAGCAAGCGCTACGTCAATCTTCTCTTTTAATAAATCAAGTGCAGGTACTACACCCGACGTACTTAATGTTACGCGGCGCTTAGATAAGCCAAAGCCCCAATCGTCCATCATTAATTCCATTGCTGGTACTACGTTTTTAACGTTAAGTAATGGCTCGCCCATACCCATCATTACTACGTTAGTAACAGGGCGTTTTTCGCTGTTACCATCAAGGCCAATATCTTTAGCTACGCGCCATACTTGGCCAATTATTTCTGATACTTTTAAGTTGCGGTTAAAGCCTTGTTGCGCGGTAGAACAAAACGTACATTCTAAAGCACAGCCAACTTGTGAAGATACACATAACGTTGCACGTTCTTTTTCTGGTATCCACACAGCTTCTACTTCTTGGCCGCCTTCAAGTACTAATGCGTATTTGATTGTGCCGTCGCTCGCTTGTTGGCGTACAGATATTTCTGGTGCAACAATTTCGCATTCGTTTTTAAGCTTTTCTTTAAGCTTTTTATTTACGTTGCTCATTTCGTCGAAGTTATCTACGCCAAAATGATAAATCCATTTCATCACCTGGTCGCCACGAAATGGCTTTTCACCGAACGATACAAATAGCTCGCGCATTGCATCTCGGTTTAAATCTAATAAGTTAATCTTTTTTTGCTCGGTCATGAAACAACCTCAATCGGTGACGGTGGAGATAAAAATTTACAAGGACGAATTGTACACAATTCACTCAGTTTAATCATTAAGTAAAATATCAAAAATGTACTTATGAATACTTTACGTAATGACTAAAAAAGGGCCCGAAAGCCCTTTTCATTTTGTTAACGAGTTCGAATTAACGAGTACGTGAACAAAGCTCTTCGTCAGAGAAGAAGTACGCGATTTCGCGAGCAGCAGATTCAACAGCGTCAGAACCGTGAACAGCGTTTTCGTCGATGCTATCAGCGTAGTCTGCACGTAAAGTACCAGCTAGTGCTTCAGCAGGGTTAGTAGCACCCATGATTTCACGGTTTTTAAGAACAGCGTTTTCGCCTTCAAGAACTGTAACCATTACTGGGCCAGATGTCATGAAAGATACTAAAGCGCCAAAGAAAGGACGCTCGCTGTGCTCTGCGTAGAAACCTTCAGCTTTCTCTTGTGAAAGGTGAACCATTTTAGCTGCAACGATTTTAAGGCCAGCAGTTTCGAAACGGTTGTAGATAGCGCCAATGTGGTTTTTAGCTACTGCGTCTGGTTTTACGATTGAGAAAGTACGCTCTAAAGCCATCTTTATGCTCCAATAATTTATAAGTAAAAGTGTGAATATTAACGGGCGCGAATTATACGCGCTTTAGCTGAAAAATCCTAATTTTATTAAAAACCAGTTTGATTGCAGTTTTGTGATCTTGATCAAAAGCACAATGCTTGTCGGATTTATAATGCCGCGCTTGTAAATTAATTAATCATGCAACCGACTTATACTCGGTTCGATGTATGGAGCGCACATGCCAACTGTTTCTTCTTTAACTTCTTTTGTACCTGAACTGTTATGCCCTGCAGGGAGCTTAAAAAATATGCGCTATGCGTTTGCTTATGGCGCAGATGCCGTGTATGCAGGTCAGCCCCGTTACAGTTTGCGTGTACGAAATAATGAGTTTGACCTAGACACCTTACAAATAGGCATTAATGAAGCACATGCACTAAATAAAAAGTTTTATGTGGTATCAAATATTGCCCCGCATAATGCTAAGGTTAAATCGTATTTACGTGATATTGAGCCGGTAATAGCAATGGGACCCGATGCGCTAATTATGTCAGACCCTGGGCTTATTATGCTTGTTCGTGAAAAATGGCCTGCCATGCCGATTCACTTATCGGTACAAACAAATGCGGTAAATTACGCGAGTGTACAATTTTGGGCAAGGCAGGGAATTGAGCGTGTTATTTTATCAAGGGAGCTATCACTTGAAGAAATAACCGAAATACGCACACTCTGCCCTGACACCGAACTTGAAGTATTTGTACATGGCGCGCTGTGTATGGCGTATTCGGGGCGCTGTTTATTATCGGGTTATATAAATAAGCGCGACCCAAACCAAGGTACATGTACAAATGCATGTCGTTGGGATTACGATGTAAAGCCAGGCGTTGAAAACGAAACGGGTGAGATGGTGCATAAAATTGATCCGAAACAGGTTATTCCTACCCTTGGTGAAGGTGCGCCAAGTAGCCAAGTATTTATGTTAGAGGAACAAGGTCGCCCTGGTGAGTATATGCCTGCATTCGAGGATGAACATGGTACGTATATTATGAATTCCAAAGATTTACGCGCCGTACAATACGTAGAGCAGTTAACAAAAATGGGTGTACATAGTTTAAAAATAGAAGGGCGTACTAAATCATTTTATTATGTAGCGCGCACCGCGCAAGTGTATCGACAAGCAATAGACGATGCGGCTTCGGGTAAACCATTTGATACTAACTTATTTAAAACACTCGAAAACTTAGCACATCGTGGTTATACCGAAGGCTTTTTAAAGCGCCATGCCCACCAAGATTATCAAAACTACGAATACGGTCACTCGGTATCTACTAAGCAGCAATTTGTAGGTGAAGTGCTAGGGCGTGACGAAAATGGATTAGTAAACATAGACGTAAAAAATAAATTTTGCACAGGCCATTCACTTGAACTGATGACACCACAAGGGAACATTATTTTTGAACTTGAATACATGCAAAACAAAAAGGGCGAAAGTATTACCGATGCCAAAGGCTCTGGGCATATTGTAAAAATTCCGCTAAATGAGAGCGTTAACTTAGATCACGCTATTTTAATGCGTAACCTTGAGGATCACCAAGATACCCGAAATCCATTCAAGGAGGTCAGTTAGAGTCCACTTTAATAACTGCTCAAAGCTATTTTATTATTAAATATGATACATAGAGTGACGCTGAGCAGTTATATCTTCACCTGCTATTTTTAAATACCATTTATGGAATTTACCTTATCATTAATGCTTATTTATAAAATTTTAAAAGCGAATATAATGGATATTCGTACTTAATACGTGTTGTTAAATCGCTCCTCACTGTTACCCCATTATTTTTTAAAGGAATCATTTTTGTATGTGGATAATTTTTGCATTACTCGCGACCGTTTTTTTTGGTGCTCGAGGAGTATTGTATCAATGGACGTCGCAGAAAAAGATTAACCGTAACTTATTATTATTCGGTGTATTTTTTGTAGGGTTTATGATTAGTGCGCTAGGTACTGTGGTGTTTGAGCACACGTGGTATGGCTGGGCAGACATTACGGTTGGGCTGGCTTTAGGGTTTGGCTCTTTTGCTGCTAATGGTTTGTTGCATAAAGGGTTTTCGGTTGGTAAAGCGTCTTTAATTAGTATTTTATCTGGATTAACACCTCTGTTTGTCCTTTTATTTGCTTTTTTATTGTGGCAGGAGACCTTAACAACAATTCAATTAATTGGTTTTTTCATTATTTTTGGTGGCCTTTATATCATTCGCTACTCAAGCGATATTTCGTTGAATAATCTACAAGGTGCGCAATGGGGATTACTCGCTGCACTTGCCTTCGCATTTAATGATTTAATGGGTAAGCAATCAACACTTCTCGAGGCAGATACGTTTGCAACTTTAACGTCTATGTTTGGGTTTGGCAGTTTTCTTTTTGCTGTCAGTTGGTTAGTAAAACGTAAAAAAGCACTTGCAGCGCAAGACCGATCTCATACGTATTGGTCTTCGAGTAAAACATTTTCGTGCGGGTTACTTATAGGGCTAACAAACGTGGCAGGTATGGTGGCAATAATATCGGCGTTTTCGCTTGGTAATACAGGGCTTGTTTCAGCTATTTCCGGAATGAACATTTTAATTATTTTGCTCTATTCACGCATCGTTTTAAAAGAGTCGTTTACCCGCCAAGAAGTGATAGGATTAGCAACAGCATTTTTAGGTGTAATTGTACTTAGGCTCAGTTTTTAAACGTTTAAAGCTTTAATACTTTCTTTTTAAAAGCATACATTGCTAACTTTCGTTAAAGTGTTGCAATGTATGCTCTATTAACAGTCGCACTCGATAAGGGATTTGTTTTCTGTCGCGATAAAGTATAGAAAATGGCTGCCCGTTACTTTTCCAGTCAGGAAGAATACGTTTAAGCTTTGCGGCTTCTATAAGAGGCAATGCTATATAATCAGGAATGTAGCTAATGCCTACACCAGACTCAACGGCTTCTTTCATCATTTGAATTTCATCAACCTCTAATCGGACATGCGTGTTTGGATTAAAACTGTATTCTTCACGCGTTTGCTGGTTTTTTAACTGCCACGGAACTAGCCCAACGCACGTAATTTTTGGGTGCTGCTCTAATTGTTTTGGATGGGTAATAGATTGGGAACTATGGTTTGGGTGAGCACACAACAGATTATGAGTAAGTTTAAGCTCTCTAATAACCCAATTATCAATGGCAGGGTTTCTTACTCTAAACGCTATATCAATCCCTTCTTTTTCAATATCAATAAGGTTATTTGAAAAGCGTAAATCTAGTTGAATATTGGGATACTGCAGTAAAAAATCACAAAAAATGGCACTTAAAAAGTGTTTACCCATGTAAATGGGGGCAGAGATCCTGATTTTCCCTTTAGGTTGGTCTTTCTCATCACAAAGTGCTTGTTCTATACACTCTACTTCGTTAAATAACTTGCGATAGCGGTCGTAATATAACTCACCAGTATGCGTAAGCGTTACTCTATGAGCATCTCGATTGAGTAGCGTTAATTGAAGAGCTTGCTCTAATAGACGTATTCTGCGGCTTAAGGTTGATAGTGACATACCAAGATTTGCTGATGCTTTTTTAAAGCTACCCAGTTTTACTATAGTGCAAAAGTAACGTAAATCATCGAGAGAATAACTAGCTGCCATCAGAACTACTTTAATATTTAGGAGGTAGGCAATAGTAACAGCGGCACTTTAAAATTTCATTAGAGATTAAGGGGGGGAAGAACTGAAGTTAGGCAATAAAATTTTATATAACTGTGATTTCATGACCTTTAAATAAAAGCACTGGTAAATAACGTAACTCAATCTGAACAGCTAAATTAATTAAAAGTAGTTTTAAGTCATATTTGCTAAAGCCATTGAAAATAGATTTACATTGAGTACTTTATTTAATTAAGTGAATTTATAAGTCGTCTTTTTAGGTGAGTAGCTAAAGAATAATTAGAGGCTCTACACAAAATAGAGCCTCATTTTTATAATTTAGAAACGATAACTTGCGCCTAAATAAACAGTACGGCCATTAACCGTTGTGTTGTATAAACGATTATTAGAGTCTGAATATTGCTCTTCTCGTTCATTAGTTAAATTACTGGCTTCTATAGTGAGCTTTAGCTTTTCATTTACTTGATAAAAAGCGGATGCATCTATGTATGTGCTGGCATGAAAACCGTTTTCGTCTTCATCGCCGTTACCCGCTTGTACCGCTGCAATATAGTCACTTCTATAAGCGGCTGCAACACGTGCGCCCCATGAGTCAGAATCGTAATATACTGTAAAGTTACCAGAGTGTTCTGAAAGCCCTGGGAACGACTTATATTGATCAACACCTGAGTTACCCACATTACGGTACAGCGCTTCACCATCAGCAAATGTATAATTCGCAATAATACCTAGGTTATTAAAAGGAGCAGGTAAAAAGTCGAGATCTCGTTGAAAAGCCAGTTCCCAGCCACTAATATCACTTTCATCTAAGTTTTGTGGTTGAATAACGGTAAAAACAGTATTTGCTGTTTGTGGGTTGCCGTTTTCGTCTACGTCGCCTAGTAAACTAACAGGGTAGCCAGTCTGGCTGTATGGAATATCATATGTTTCGGTGATAATGAAGTTATCGATAGATTTATGGAAGTAACTTACGGCTGCATACCCTATATTTTCAAAGTAATATTCAACTGAAAAGTCGAAATTAACTGACTCGTATGGTTTAAGGTTTGGGTTTCCTGAACTGATACTTAGGCCATTGGTTGATGTGGCATCATTTTGTACTACACCTGTTGGCACTAATGCAGCGAGTGAAGGGCGGGTGAGGTTCTCGCCATAACTTGCACGTAGCACTAAACTGTTATTACTATCCCACACTAAATTTATAGCGGGTAGTAACCCTGAATAGGTATTTTCAACGTCAACTACTTCTCCATTTATTAACCCTATAGCATTGGTAGTAGTATCGTAATGACGCACGCCCGCATTACCCATTAAGTAACCTGAGCCTAGTTCCCATTCAGCTTCGTACTGCAAATAAGCGCCAAAGGTTTTTTCTTGTACGTTATCGGTAAAATCAGGGTTATCTAAATTAGGGTCGATATTCATACTCGCTAGAGTGCCTAGTACATCAACACTTACCCATTGTTGCTTATTGTGTGCGGTATTGGTAAATGTAAGGCTTGAATCTACCGTGTCATCCAGTACGCCATCTTCCCAGTCACTACGGTTAATGTTGTCAGATTTACTTTCACCGTTTTCACTTTCAAACTTTTTATTAGATACACCAAACTTTATATTTGAAGCATTGTTTAGTGTGTAATTAAAATCTAATTTTACAGAGTCGAATGTATTAGTTATTTCTTCTTCAGATATATCAATTTCGTGATAACGAAATAAACTACTGTCTGTAGGCTCAAACCCGTATGTGTTTTCACCATAATAAGCATCTTGGCGGTAATCAATTGTTTCATCACCAAATGTTTCTAGATAAACTTTAACACTCCCGGTATTAAATTTAGTTTCTGAGCGCCCCAGCAGAGCGGTCATATTTAAATCGTTTGTAATTTGCCAGTCACTTTTTAATACAAATTGGCTTATTTTAGTGTCTGCATATTGGCTGCGGCTTTCTGAGTGTATTGCGGCATCTTCGTATACTGAGTAAATAGCGTCGTTATTTTCATTTATTTCAAGTGTGGTGAGCTTTGAACATACTTGCTCGTTGTTATAAGCAGGCCCTGTACAGCCAAGAGGTGTTGAGCTTGAGCCTCGGTTTTGTAAGTGGAATTCACTGCGATCATTATTCAGTTCACCATATAAAGCATCAAAACTAAATTCAAGGTTATTATTTGGGCGATATTGCAGAGCAAGGGTCGTCCCTAAACGTTCCTGTTCATTTTCAAATAATGAATAGCGGCTACCACGTGAAAAGCTCACTTCTTCGTTGTTAATTTTATCTTGTAATTCATCTGATAGTTCAGATATATCTGAGCCTGATGCATTTTTTTTGCGCCAGCGATAAGTATTGTAACCTTGCTCATTTACATCACGTTTGCTGTATGCAATTGAAAATAATGCACCAAATTTATCATCCCATGTATTTGAGATAAGCGCTGCAACTCGTGGGCTAACATCATCGGTTTGTGAGTTATCGCCAAGTTGACCTGATAGAGCAGTATTAAAACCATCAAAATCAAATGGTTTAGCTGTATGAAGCCCAACAGTGCCGCCTATGCCGCCTTCATCCATTTCGGCTGAAAATGATTTTTTCACATCAACGCGTTGAAATAACTCAGAAGCAAATATATTAAAATCAAAAGCGCGAGAGCGACTTACGGAACCTCGGCTATCCATTGCTGAAGACGATGTACCTAAAGCTTCCATACCGTTGAGTTGTACTTGTGTAAAGTTTGGACCCAAGCCTCGTAACGAAATTTGTCGGCCTTCGCCGCCCTCTCGAGTTATGGCAATGCCAGGTACACGTTGTAGTGAGTCTGCTAGATTTAGATCGGGAAAATCTGCAATATCTTCAGCCACAATAGAATCTTGTGCGCCCACAGCATTTCGTTTTAAATCTTTTGCTTTTAACAAACTGTTGCGATAACCCTGTACAACAATTTCTTCCACTTCTGTTTGCGCAGATTGTTCTGCATACACATAATTAGACGCGCCTAATGAACTCATTATAGCCGTTGCTAAAAGCGTACGAGATGGTTTGTTCAACATGATGCTTCCTTGGTTTTTAATTTAAAGTTGATTATTAATAAAAGGGTTTGTGCGCACTAAATGACCTTCGTCAAATTGCACCACATAGTTAAAGCGCGTCTGCTGTGGCGAGCCGGGTATAAAATCGGTTGAAATTACTTGTGCGCCGCTATTTTTTGCAGCATTAAACTGCATTGTTCGTTGCGAATTAGTGGCACTTAAATTTGCATCTGCGCGGGTACGCACCATGTAGCCTTTTAATACAAGTTGCTGAATTTTATAAAAGTCGCGTATAGGGTTGTTCACAATCATAAAAGCAGCTTCGGGCTGGTTTTCATCATAATGAGCAAACATGCTAGCCCCCTTTAACGAAGGCCTATTTTGTTTATAAAGTGCGGATTGTTGTGTATTGCCATCAAATAAGAATATGAACTTACCTGCTAAGGCACGTGTACTTGGCCACCCAAACTTAACGACGGTTTGGTTTAAAGATAATGGCGTTTTGCGTAAATCATCTGGCGTGAATAATAAGTTAGGTAACGATTTTTGAATTAACTCATCGAGTAAATAATAATCTTTCGATGTAAATTTAAGTGGCTGGGTTCCTAAAATTAAATCAGATCGTGTTTCTTTTACATTAAGCATTACAACAATTGGAAAGTGCTGCGGATTTGCCTCTGACCATGCTTTGAGTGTATTTAAACTGCCACTAAACAACACACAATGGCTTTGCACATCAATATCGGGAATGTGCATTACTTTAAATCCTGGCGTTGCTAATTGCTTTTTTTCTAACTCATTAAACAAAGGCGTTGTTGCAAAAGTATTAGCCCAAGGTTTTATGTATAAATCACCATTAGGGTCTTTTAAAACGTCAATTTCTAAATGGCGAACACCGCTATTTAACTGTTTAATAATAGATGAATGACCGTAATCAATACGGGCCATTAGCTTGGGGCTTAAATCATTTAATTTATGTTTAACGCCTACGTTTAATGTTTTTTTATAGCTGTTATGTGAGCCAATCATTTGCAGGGTATTTAATGGCATAGCGTTAATGCTAGTTACATAACCTGCAAAAATAATAAAAATAAAAAATGGCATAGCACGTCTCAATTGTTGAGTTTGCTATCTAAGAGCGAGCATTTATAAATTAGGGGACACAAAAATATGCATTTAATAAAAGTTTCATAATAGAAAAGCATGTTTATAAAATTTTATGTCCCCTTTTATCCATTACCGCGCTCTAAATAATAAGTGAAATAAAAACGGGATAAAGCCATCATGATTAGAGTCAAAGTACTATGGTTAGCACTATGGATTGGGTTATGTATTACATGCAAAGTAAGTGCTATTGAGTACTTTGAGGTTAAAAGTGCGCCGCAGATGGAGACGGTTAAAGTGGCCTTTTTAGCCGATATTCATCTACATGATATTTTTGCTAATTTACATGACGTAGATAATATAGAACTCCCAAAGGACGTTACCTCAAAGCAACCATTACTAATGCGTAGTATGCTTGCCCAGCTCCATTCAACACGTCTTTTTAATGAAAATTATTTTGTTTTTTTACATGTATTAGATGAACTAGCCGAAAAAAAAATAAAACTAGTCGCCTTACCTGGCGATTTTACTGATGATGGCCAACCTATTAATGTGCGGGCACTGGCGCGTATTTTAGGTCATTATGAAAAAACATATGGCATGCGTTTTTTTGCCATACCGGGTAATCACGATCCCGTAAAACCATATACAACACCGGCAGGTAAAGCAGACTTTTTAACGGCGCAAGGTAAAGAGTTTGGTGTTTATAGTTATCAACACGAAAAGTGTATCTCGAAGCAGGCACTGTGTGACGATGACTTAAAAAACTGGGGGTACGCTGAAATACTAAGCACACTCAATGACTTTGGGTTTAGTAAACATAAAGGTGATGTGCTATATGAAACACCTTATAAAAACCGAGAGTTTATATGGTGTAACCCCAATAACAAAAAGCACTGTATCACCATGCCCGATGCGAACTACTTAGTTGAGCCCATAAAAGGGGTTTGGTTAATGGCAATTGATGCCAATGTGTATACACCGCAATGGCAAAACTCACCGCTCACTTTTAAAGGGTCGTCTGGTGCCGGCTATAATGCTTTAATTGATGCAAAGCCTCTATTGTTAAAGTGGATAAAAACGGTTGTAAAAAGAGCCAAAACTCAAAATAAAACACTGGTTGCATTTAGTCACTTTCCAATGGGGGAGTTTTACGACAATGCAAATGACGAATTACATAAAGTGTTTAGCCGTGGTCATTTTTCTCTACCAAGAGTGCCAACACCACGTACAGCAAAAATACTGGCAGATACAGGGTTAACGCTCCATTTTGCAGGGCATATGCATTTAAATGATACGGCGCTGATAACCAGTAATCAGCACTCCCAGTTAGTTAATGTGCAAGTGCCAAGTTTAGCGGCTTACAAAGCGGCTTATAAAGTTGTAGAGCTAAATTTAGCTAAGAAAACTGCGCTTATTAGTACTCATACATTAGACGATGTACCTGGTTTTAATGACTTATTTAGTTTATATGAAAAGGAATGGCAATACCGTAACCTGCATAATCTTCATAATTTTGACCGCACTATTTTGAACTCAAAGAGTTATGGTGATTTTACCAAGCAACATTTATTTGGGCTGATTAAACAGCGTTTTTTAAAACGCGATTGGCCTAAAAATTTAGTGGCATGGTTAAATGACAATCATCATTTAGCCGATTGGTTTATAAATATGCAATGTTTAAATGAAGCACCGCCTAATTTGCTCTCTCAGCTTGAAGCTGTATCGACAAAAGAATGGCTTCAAGATTTTTATTTATTACGAAATGGTGATGTAACAGCAGATATAACAGCTAAAAAGCGTATTACTTATCAACAACTAAATACTTTTTTAGCACAATCGATATGTAAAACAGATACGCAAATACAGCAATACTTAGCCCTGTTAATAAAAGTAATGGCAAAATTTAGTCAACATACCCAGGGGGAGAATTTCCGCGTTGATTTAAAAACAGGAAAAATCATTTAATACTGATAACTCAACCCTAAGTAAAAGGTACGTCCACTTGTGGTTGAGTTGTAAGCTCTGAGGGTTGAATTACTGTATTGTCGCTCTTGTTCATTACTGAGATTAAATGCGCTAAATTTAAGTTTCCAATAATTAGAAAAATAATAATTTACACTTGCATCCCAATAGGTGGTCGGCATAAATCCGGTTTCGTTTTCATCGAGTAAAAGGCTGCCAGCACGCACTAAATATTTATCTCTAAAAATAGCGCCGAGTTTAAAATTGAATTTGGGGTGGTCGTAAAAAATCATACTTGATGCGGTAATTTTAGATAAAAAAGGCAGGTTTTTTTTAAATAAAGCAGTGCCATTATTTGAGTCGTAATAGGTGACTTTACCTTTATTATAAGCAGCTTGTATATTAATGCCCCAATCAGAATTATGTATTAAGTAGTTTAAACTTACCTCGGCTCCCCACTGATAGGCCGTTTCTGCATTACTTAGCCAAAGTAATTGACTACCGGAGGTTGTAGGCGGCGAATCTTCAAATAAAGGCGCTTGTGTTGTGACTATGTAATCCTCTAAATCTTTATAAAAAAGTGATATGTTAAACGAACTGTGACTACTAAAATCAGCCTCTAAGGAAATATCGCTATTATAAGATAAGTAAGGTTTTAGATTTGAGTTAAATATGTATTTTGTACTCTTGGGGGTATCGTTTGAGCCATCAAAATTGAGTGAATTTAGTAATGGTTTTGAATAGTTTTTAGAAAGTCCTGCACGAAATCGCCAATTATCGTTAATAAAATATGACCCATTAAAAGTTGGAAGCCATAGACTATACAAAATCGGAGAGTAAGGGGCTTGAGTGTAAGATGTTATAGATTCTGATTGGTAACGTACACCTATATGAGCCTCCCATTTTTCTTGCTCTGTACTTAATAGAGTATAAGCACCTCTGCTATATTCCTTTATATGTTCAGCTTTAGTCGTGATTAAAAAATTATTGGCTTGTACATTAAATGGGTCAATGCCATAAAGCTTAAGTGCCTCATTCGTGTTTATTTTTAACCACTGCTGTTTTTTATGTGCATTTTGCGATGAAACATACGATGCAGGAAGGTCAATTAATTGTTGTGGTGTATCGGATATTTCATTAAAAAAAATATCGTTTTGCTGTGCGTTATTCATTTTATTTTCAAACAGAATCCAGTCAGCCCCAAATTGAAGAGTTATTAAACTATTAACGTCATATTGAAAATCTAATTTTGCGAAGGTGTACTCACTATTTGAATTGTATTGCTCTATATCACCATGATGCATTTGCCACATCGTCGGATTTTTTAAGTTTTCGCTGTACTTAATATCTGCATAAAATGGCGTTTTACGATAATCAATTGTAACGTCACTTACACCTTGGGTATAAATCTTATTGCTGAAAGGAATGTCATACTTTGAGCGCTCGTTTCCTAATATGGCGTTTATTTTCCAATTTTGATCTACTTGTTGTGTAAGCGAGAGCACGCCTTGCTGATATGCCGTTTTTATTTTTTGGGCTCTACTTTCAGTAGCGACTCTTGCATTTTCATAACGTGCATACACAAGCTCATTATTTTTATTAGCTTGAATGTCTTTAATTGTTGTTAGCCCTTTAATTATAGGCGTTGACTGATCCCCTCTAGGGTATAAATGATATTCATGCCTATCACCTTTTAAAAACCCTGAGAGCATATCAAAATCAAAATGGGTGGTTTCATTTTTGTACTCTACAGATAGGTTTGCCCCAAATCGCTGCTGGCTTGCTTGCCATACCGAGTAGCGATTACCGCGGGGGATTATATAATCGCCTTGAGTTAAATGCTGAGCTTGTGATTGAGTTAACGCCGAGAGATCAGCGCCTTCTATGGCAATATTTCGCCAGCGAAATGTATTAGCGCCTTGCTCTAACGATTCTCTGTTTGTGTACGCAACGCTTGCAAGTACCCCCCAATTATTCCAGGTGTTAGAAATTAAGCTTGAATAACGCGTTGCGCCAGTACCTGTATAGTCGTTGTAGCCAAGCTCAGGGGTAATAATAAATTTAAACCCCTCATTATCTAAGGGGTTTATAGTTTTCAGTGCCATAGTACCAGATATTCCACCTGCTATTTTGTCGGCAGAATAGGCTTTGATTACATGAATTTGTTTAAATAGTTCGGCAGGTAATATATTAAAATCGAAAGAACGATCGCGCTGTTTTTGCACTCGGCTATCCATCGGTGAATCGTTATTTGCTAATACAGGCATGCCGTTAAGTGTTACCAAACTAAAATCAGGATAACTGCCACGTATTGATACTTGGCGTCCTTCGCCAGCTTCGCGAGTAATGGCTACACCCGGAATATACTGTAAGGCTTCAGCCAAGTTAGTATTGGGTATATCGGTAATATCTTGTGCTGAAATTGCTTCGCTAATCGTTTTATTATTGTGTTTTAAGTTTCGTGAGCGAGCCAACGAATAGCGGATACCCTTTACTGTTATTTCTTCAAGTGTTTCGTTATCGTTTACTACTTTTTTTGGAAAAATAACAAAACCATCGTTTTGAATTTTATATGTTAATTCACTGTCTTCTAACAAATAATCCAATGCTTGAGCAAGTGTATGATCGCCAATTAAGGTGGATGTAGTTTTGTCGTCGATAAGTGAAGGGTTACTACTAAAAGAGACTGCATACGCATTTGCTACTTCTCTTAAGCTGTCACTGAGAGAACCGGCAGGTATATAAACAAACGTATGTATGTTTTTTGCGGCACTTGGCATTGCTGTTAAGCAACTAACAGCAATAAAAAAGTACACTAAAATACGTTTATTTAATGTACACACATGTTTTAGCATAAGAGTTTAATCAACATACTTCATTTAAGGTCGCGTTAAATGAAGTGCGTTGCTCTTTTTTTCTACATTCCAGTTGTAAGTAGATGCTATCAGCATAAGGCTTTGTTGCGGCGTTTCGAGATTAAATCGTCCGCTAATTAAAGTATTATTGAGTGCGTTATCTACTTTAATTACCATAGGGCTATAACGCTGCAATTGCTTGATAACAGTGGTTAGAGGTTCTTTTTTTGCATCAATCCAACCCATTCGCCAAGCTGGGAGTTGTGCCAACTGCTGGCTATAATCTACAGCTATATGTCCATTTTTTATAACAGCTTGTTGAGATGGAGTTAATATCACTTTATCTAAGGCCGAGACTTCTACCCTGCCTTCGTACACTGTTACCACTACTTCATCCTTATTGCGCTCTACATCAAAAGAAGTACCTAGTACTTTAATGCTTGCTTGTCCGGAATTTATTATAAATGGCCGTGTTTTATCTTTGGCTACATCAAAAAAAACCTGTCCTTTTTTTAATTCGATTTGCCTAGAGTGTGGTAGTAAGTGCGCAGTCAACTCACTATCTGCATTTAAGTGTAAATATGAACCGTCATCTAATAACTTAGATACACGTTTGCCTAAACGTGCTTCTAAAAGCTGAGGTAGGTTAGTTTCAACTGCTGTTTTTGCAATAGGTGTTGGTGTAAACGCTTGTTGAGATATAGCAAGCCAGTACACTGCAAAGGCAATAGCGCTAAAGCTTGCCGCTAACGCGAGCGCAGGGAAATTTCTAGAGTGTTTAGTGTTAGGCGCAATTTCTGGAGTCGCTAAATTATTTTGTTTAGTGTAAATGTATAGAGCTTGTTTAACAGCAGGATCGCCAAATACATTGGCTATTTTTTCAAATGCATTCTTATTTTCTGCGCATTTTAACCAAAGCGATAGTTCTTCACGGTCATGATCATTTAAATCATTAATCCGGTCTACCCAATCTGCTGCCTGTTCTAAGCGTTGTTCGTTCATTAAAAAACCTAATCTGCGTTGATTAAATATAAAGAGCGTAAAAATTTAAAAAAGGGGACATTGTTATTGATTTTTTTCTATGTGAAGCGTTATTTGTATCATTGCACGCGTAATATGTTTTTTTACAGATTCTTGGCTCATATTTAACTGCTTAGCAATTTCTTCGCGACTTAATCCATCAATACGACGAAGCTTAAATACATTTCGCCTAAGTGGTGGTAACTCTTGAAGTGCATTTTTAACAAGATCGAGCTTTTGCTCTGTAATAGACTGCGCCTCAGGGTCGCTATTCTCATCTGTAAACAGCTCAATATCGTCAGTATTATTTTGTTGGCTTTTGTTTTTTTGCCAATCGCTATACATAACAGACTTTGCTACCTGATTTATATATGCCTGAAGGTTTTCTATCTCCGATGTATTATTTCTATTTAATGTTCTTAATAGAGCCTCTTGCACTAAGTCGTCTATGTCATCTGCATTGCTAGTTCGGCGACTAATGAACTTACGAATATGGCTAATAATATTTTTTACATCGGTCTGTTCAGAAGAAGCATTTAAATTCGATGGCAGGGGGCTTTTAAAAGTCTTCATTACTCGCTCTAGAATTTTATTTTAAATAAATAATAAGCGAATAATATGACCAGCTTATTACAAGCAAGTTGGTGCGTAAATTTAAAGAAAGTAATTGATTAAGATCAATTGTTCTATATTAATAAAGTGCATAATTTTGGGATAAAATAAATTATTAACTAGCGAGACTACAAAGTGGCTTTACTTATAAATAACAAGTGCATTAACTGTGATGGTTATAAGGCTTTTAATTAAATTTATATAAAACAAGGTGTTGCTTTGTCGTGCTATGGTTTGTGCTACGATTTTTAGTAATTCACAAGCACCTAGCTAGTATCTTAAAAACAGCCTTAAAAGGCAAATTGTATTAACTGAATAGTTGAAATTTTAGACTGGTAGAGTGTTTGAATCTTATATTTGTGTTTTGTAGCTTCTAGAATGAATTTGGAAAAGAGAATTGGTAGTTAATAAAAGTAAAACTTAGATTTTTCTTTTTTAATCCTCAAAATAAAATGCCTTTTAGGTAACATTAAGCCGTATTTTAGGCCTTAAAGTGACTTATAGGTCACTTTAACTGCCGACGGTTACAACCAAAAGTTTTGTATTGTTTTTACTTAATCTATTTTTTTAGCTTGTTTAACAAGCCTAATTAAAATTATGCTCAACACAGCAGCCGGTAATAACCATATAAAATCACTCATCTAAAATTCTCAATATTTGAAACACTTTCTTAACCTTAACGTTTTTGGTGTGTTTTGCAAATTTACGTCGTTTATTTCATACCTTTCAATTTTTCTCCAGGCTTATGCCTAGTTAGTTTTAGGACAAATTAACCAGGAAAAATCATGAAAGACCAAAAATTACCGTTTATTCGCCAATATGTACGCGCCAGTCAGTCACCGTGGGATGACAGTTCAACTATTTTGCTATTAGCTGACGTTATTGATAAGCAAGCACTAGAGCTGGGCTTCACCAATTACGTTTATTTACACCGAGATAGCGCAGGGAGTGTTTTGGGTATTAGTATTTCTCAACAGTTATTAGCTGCTAACCCTGAGTTCTCACTGAGGTATTTGGAAGGGGTTGAGATGTATGCTTTTTTACTCATACATATTGAAGACATAACAAATTTTTGCAGCTTGTTTAGTGCAGAATTTGAGCAGCTATTTATGATAAAACCCAGTGAGTATTTTGCAGCTGCAGAAGATAGTTGGTTACGGTTAATAGAAAGCTCATAAACTCTGGCGAGCCTCTGGGCTCGTTTTCTTATACTTAAAAATTAGCTTCTAATTAAGTTTAATTTTACTTTTCTTTGCCGTGCTTCATCGCGATATATGCAAAGCCAATAGTGAGGACTATCGCTGGAAAAATCATCATTAAAAATTCAGTCATAACTACTCTCCGACTATAAGTTTTTATTAATAATAATGTTTGACGCGTACTTTGCAAGCACGGATATTTTTTCTTTTAGAAAGTTGCCTTAGCGCAATAGAAAAGAGTGACTTGAAACATATTGAAAATATACAAACCCTAAGTGAACTACTCGGTACGCTTTGTAATTCCCTTTCTGCGGAGTTAATTATTAATGTAAAGCCACAACATACCTGCATATCCATTACCCCAAAAAATTGCACTCAGCTTGTCGCTATGCAAGCTACATAATCTGAAGAGCTAATAGGTGATTCACTGCACATCAAATGAGCTTTGTCATGCTATCTACTGAGTAGATGGTTGTGCAGGGGGAGGGCAATATAGCGATTGACCTGGCGGTAGGGCACGAATGCGTTGTCTTAATCGCATAATGTAACCTGACAAAATAATAAAGAGAGCGAACTTAGTTTGCTCTCTTTTATTTTTGTGATTGGTTTTTAAAGCAAGGCAAAAGCCTAATAAATCCTCTGTTATGTACTTATATAAGGTGACAAGGACAAAAAGGACAATAGCTATGACTAAGAAGAAATGGATTGAGTTTATTGCTAACGCTATAGCAGAGGTATTCAGTATGTTTGGCTTTATATTTATCGCCTTCGGTTGGCTTTACTATGAGGGGCTAATAAATAAAACCTATTTAATATTACCTACTATCCAATCCTATACGCTCACTTTGGCGGCTTGCTATATAGGGCATTTAACATTTAAAACAATTGCGCTGTATTGTAGCCGCAATAAAAAACACTAAAGCATCGGATGATGCTTTTTTTGTTGGGGTAAACATTTTATTCCACGTTTATATTTCGGCTTATGAGTAAAATAACGCTGTAATTTCATCACAAAATTTTGTGCGATACACAATCGCAGATTGTAGTAATGCAACATCTTCAGGAGTCATAAATGGTTGTTGGGTCTTCTTATTTATGCGCTCGGGGAGTGCATCCATCAACTGAGTGTGCAATCTTTTTATATCATCAAATATTTGCGCAGATTGTGAAAATATAAATACCTGTTGGTAATGGCCTGCTTTAAGTGAGGCGAGGTATTTGAGCAGTATAGTCTGACGTGTCGATTTACTTTTAAATGAGTTTTCAATTTCGATGGCAACGACGGTTTTATCTGGTAATACGGCCACACCGTCTACAATTCGCGCACTGCTTTGGTTATATAATCGTTTAAATTCTGGCTCAGATAAAAATCCTGTCCATAGCGGTCTGTAAACGCCATCAGAGGTATGGTTATGTAATCCGCGCAGAGCAATAAATGCATTCATTAAGTCGTGCATTATGTGGTTGTGGTTAACCTGCAGTGCGGGGTTTGATTTTGAGCGAATGTAAGTACTAATGCTGGTTTGCTCCTGTGCGTATTTAGCTCCTGAGTAAGTTGGAATATAAACCCGCCCATCAGGGCTTCTGTGTGTAGGGACCATCGTTAACAGCTTTTCATCTACTAACTTATTTAAATGGGCAAGTGCTTGAGGTTGACTAATATTATAGAGCCAGCGAATAATCACTGGCGCGACAATAGAAAACCTGACCGCAATAAGGACTGTTAGAGCAGTCCGGTTCATACCTTTTTGATAGTTGTTAGCACCTGCGTTATATCGCATATCAATGTCAAAATAGCGGGCGTATTGGTGAGTACAGTCGTTATCGTTTTGCATTCGTGTTCACTAAATCAGGAGTCATAATTTATATAACTCCCGAGTATGCGAAATTGACTGCTTATTTAGCGCGAACCATCAAAAATTGCCCATCGTTATATATATCACCAAACGCGATACTCATAAGCTTTTCACTACTGGCGCCGTTGCGTGATTTAGACTGCGCTATATCAACCACAGTCACTGCGTTAGTACTCAGTTTTAAATCTTTTGCTGCAATGAGCACATTATCAACTGCACGCGCAATCTCGGTATGGCCTCGGTAGTTTTTGCCTGTTTTATCTGTATGGTGCAGTATCAAAATTGCCTTTCCTTCGTTTCGTAATGCATCAATACATTTGTTGTAGTAGTTCCAGTCGTTTTGATTGAGCTCCTCTGCGGATGTATACAGTGCGGATAGGTTATCGAAAATCACTACATCGGCCCATTGAATATCACTGGCGAGTGTATCAAAACCGTCAGGTGTTGCGAGGTCGGGCATTCCTCCTGGAATACTTTTTCTATGAATTACTCTAAATAATTGGTCACCAGGCCCAGCGCCTATCGCGTTAAAAATATTGGCAAAACGTGTTTGTATCTGATGCAAACCTAATTCAGCATCAATATACAAAACTTTTTTAGCTTCGCACGGCTCATTACCAAAACTAGTAGTGCCAGCAGCAACACACGCTGCGATATACTGAGATATATAGGTTTTTCCAGAGCCAGCTCCGGCAGCAAGCAGTGTAGCCTCTCCGGCTGTTAATATTGAAGGTACAATGATGCATGGTTTAGGAATATCGGCCTGAACAATACTAAGCACGCTATCGGCTTTTCTTAATTGATGTAATGGATTAGGTGTGTTTGTTGATTCACTGTTTTGTGAAAATTGTTGGGTATGTTTTTGGTCATTCATATTTATAAACTCCTATAAAATTGCGATATTTCGGAATTTCTAAATAGGATGTCGAAAAACGAACTAATTGCGTTTTAAGTAAAATTATCTAATTTATTTTTAATTTTTTTAATTTTGTTTTTAAACGTAGAAAATTTGTGTGAATTAAACCTATAAAGTAAGACCCCCTCTTTAAGAGGGGGTCTTACTTTATAGGTTATTCTTTATTTCAATTAGGCAAAAATATTACGGTATTCATTGCAAGACGTTGTACGTTTGCTCTTTAAATGAAACTAGGGATGAAAACACTAAAGAGAAGCCGCTTTCAGCGGATGGCCTCGTGCTTCGCTACTCAACCATAGGGCCTAAAACGCCCGCCAGCTCTGGTGTTGCTCCGCAACGAGCTGGCTCAACGCGCTATCGCGCTAGCGTTTTATACCCAGCGCGAATGCACCGAGCTACGCTCTGTACCAACCGCCATACTGCCGCTTCAGACAATGCGATGGGTGCCCCATTATCCGCATTTTTCTTTGCTTTTATTTTCTACGAAAATAGATGGTTCGATATTAATTTGTGCCAAATTTTAATCGAATTTCGCTGATGCGAAACACTATCGCGGTTGGTACAGACCAGCTGTACATTCGCGCAACTCCATGTGTCCTAAGCTTCGCTTATGCCACATTACGCGCTTATTGGTCTCATTCTGAGACGCTTTTTTTGCAGTTTGTCGTGCCGAAAAATGCGTTTTAAGAGCGTCTATCAGACAAAAAACGTCTTCAAATTAAACTTATTAATAAACTTTTTAGATAAAGAGGAGAGGGTTTTTACTAAAAAAATTAAGTGAAAATAGAAGAAAAGTGAATGCCTTATTCAAACTGTTTGTTGCTGAGCTGCGCAGTCAAACAGTTTGTTTTTTATCACGAAATCATTAAATTTGATAGCATAAATTAATAATTAAGAAGGTTTAAAAAATGAAAAACGACGCTAATGATATTGCTATTAATCCCTCAACAGGATTACCTATCACAAATGCGAGCGCTAATATGGTTGATGTAGGCGGCAATGTGGTGGGCCAACCTGATAGGGTCATGACTGTTTATGAAATTGAAGAGTCGATAGGAGACTCTATAGAGCACGATTGTTTTAATGCATTTGATGACGGCTTTTAATGCCTGAGATATTGAAAGCAGTTAGCCGGTATCGAATAGAAGTCGTTTATTCGACCATTGTATTTGGTGGCTCAGCGGTACTTTCTGTCCAGTACCAATCGACTCAAAATTTTGCTTGGTTTATCGCTCTAAGTTTGTTTTGCACTAAAATGTCTATTGGTATAATTAACTATGAGCAATATCGCCAAAGTAATAAGCGTAGTATGAAAGCTATGCTGCAATATTTGTTATTTAAATTTGTATAACCCTGTTTATTTGTCCGAAATGCAAAGCGCTCAATTCTAGGGCGCTTTTTTAGTTTTATGATTTAGAAAAAGTGTGACTCTAATACTTAAGTGTATTTCTATGCGAATACTTGGTGATATTGATAAGAGAAATCCTGTAACCTTATAACTTAAAAATAATTGTCCGACTTCTATTATTTATATTTTCAAAAGTTGGGTATTGGTTAACAAGGAAGTAAATTAATGTATTACAGCGAAGTCAAAGAACAGTACCTTGCTCATTTAAAGCAATCAAAAAATAGCATTACCGCTTATAAAGCCATAGTAAATTATAGTAATAAAACACCTACTGAGATCTCTGATGAGTCTTTTGAGTACTTAGAACATGAGTTTGAGGGAGTGTTTTTTGCTCAGGGAAGCAATAAGAGGCAAATATTAAAATCTACAGGTAAATATTTAATTGGTTGTTTTTCATTAGGTGGTACTTATCACTTAGCACTCCAGAATAAACATTACGAAGACTTACACAACACCCTGTATAAGCCAGTATTTGAAAATTTAAAACTGATTAATGATGAGACGAATAAAGCCTTAAATTCTATCGGCTTTACATTAGAGAAAACAAATAAACTTTTAAAAAAAGTTGGAAAGGTTTTACAAACTAAATCTAATGTTACAAGTGAAAGAAAGTCAGTTGATCAAAAAGTAACTTTAATTCAGTTAAAGCAGTTCTCCGATGGTTTCAAAACTTCACTCAAAGCAGGGTTTGGTGGTTTAGTGGGTGGTACTTCAGCTATTGGTGCTTGGGGCGTCGTTACCATTATAGGTAGTGCATCCACAGGTACTGCTATTACCTCACTCTCTGGTATAGCTGCAACAAACGCAACACTAGCTTGGTTTGGTGGTGGTTCTATCGCTGCAGGTGGAGCTGGTATGGCTGGAGGGTTTATGGTTTTAGGTGGCATAATAGCAGCTCCCGCAATGTACTTTGCAGTAACAGGTTCATATAAAAAAGTCGAAAAAATAAAGATGAAAAAAGTTGAACTGTTGGCAGAGATAGAAAAGTTAACATCCCTTGAATCTGAAGCAACGGCTCACCTTAAAACCGTCCAGCAGCATCATTACCACATTACCGAGTATGCCAATCACTTTGGTAAGTTGCTTGAAGATAACTTGAGGATGTTTAAAAAACATAGCTCACTTAAGTATAAAATTTTTGGCGGACAGATGAACGTTAAGCAAGAAAAAGCTTTTAATCTTCTGAACCAATATAGCAATGAGTTACTATTTCAGCTTGGTTATAGCAATAATTAGCTTAATACTTTTATTAACTCAACTAGCTAACTTTTAATATCTTTTATTTTTGCTTATTCACCCTATTTTATATAGCATCACTAAACAGCATGAAACACGTTGAATCAACGAGTTGTACGCAAAGCCTTGTTGGCTCATAGCGTAGTATTTAGGGATGGTTTAAGTTATGGATAAAAGAAAGCTCAGCGAAACCGATATAATCAGTAAGTTTATTCTACCCGCAGTTAAAACCGCAGGGTGGGACGACATAACCCAAATACGCCAAGAGGTTAAATTACGTGACGGTAAAGTAATCGTACGTGGGCAACTTGGTGTACGTAAAACGGTTAAATCGGCTGACATAGTGCTTTACCATAAACCCAGTATGCCGCTTGCTGTCATTGAAGCTAAAGCTAATAAACACTCAGTAAATAAAGGACTCCAACAAGGCTTGGATTACGCCAGGCTACTCGATGTGCCGTTTATATTCGCCTCTAATGGAGATGGCTTTATTTTCCACGATAAAACTAAGCTAGGCACGCCTGATGCGCATAACCTCGAAACCGAAATACGCTTAGAAGACTTCCCATCACCGCAAGAACTGTGGACAAAGTATTGTGCCTACAAGGGCTATACTGAATCGCAACTTCCTATAATAAACCAAGCCTATTATGATGATGGTAGTGGCAAGCACCCGCGTTACTACCAGCTCCAAGCAATTAATAAAACAGTAGAAGCTATAGCGTCAGGTAAAGACCGCGTACTCCTCGTTATGGCAACCGGAACCGGTAAAACCTATACCGCGTTTCAAATCATTTGGCGCTTATGGAAGTCACGGGCTAAGAAGCGCATTTTATTCTTAGCCGACCGTACAGCTTTGATAGATCAAACTCAAAGTGGTGATTTTGCGCCGTTCGACACAGCAATGACCAAAATTACTGGCAGAACAATTGATCCCGCTTACGAAATACATTTAGCACTTTATCAAGGTTTGACAGGGCCAGAAGAACATCAAAAAGCATTTAAAAATGTAGACCCTGACTTTTTTGACCTTATTGTTATTGACGAGTGCCATCGAGGTAGCGCAAGCGAAGAAAGTGCCTGGCGTGAAATACTTACTTATTTTAAAAGTGCTGCTCAAATTGGCTTAACCGCTACACCAAAAGAAACTGAGGAAGTATCAAACTCTGACTATTTTGGCGACCCTGCCTATACCTATTCTCTTAAAGAGGGCATAGAAGACGGCTTTTTATCCCCATACAAAGTGGTACGTGTCGATCTCGATGTAGACCTACAAGGCTGGCGACCCACTAAGGGCCAGGTTGATAGTAACGGTGAAGTAATACAAGACCGCATATACAACCAAAAAGACTTTGATCGCACAATGGTGATTGATGAGCGGACCATGCTTGTGGCAGAAACCATTACTAACTATTTAAAGCGTACAGATCCTATGGCTAAAACCATTGTATTTTGTAACGACATAGATCACGCCGAGCGTATGCGTTGTGCCATTGCCAACTTAAATCCAGAGCAAATGGCTAAAAACGATAAATATGTGATGAAGATCACTGGCGATGATGAATTAGGTAAAGCTCAACTTTATAATTTTTGTAGTCCTAAGCGTGCTTATCCAGTTATTGCTACCACCTCAGAGCTTATGACCACAGGGGTAGACGCTAAAACCTGTAAGCTAGTAGTGCTTGATCAAAACATCCAATCAATGACCAAGTTTAAACAAATCATTGGCCGTGGTACCCGTATTGACGACCGCTACGGCAAGCTATGGTTTACCATACTCGACTTTAAAAAAGCCACTGAGTTATTTGCCGATGAACGTTTTGATGGCACGCCAGAAAAAGTAATAAAAATAACGCCAACCGACATTGAAAACGAAGACGTTGATATTGAATCACAAGACGATACAACGGGCGAAGAGCAACCTGATAGCGTATTCGATGATCAATCAACCGGTGATGAAAGCGATGCCAATAACGACACCATAAATGACTCTAAAGGCGATGGTACGCTAGATGGCGAATGGGACGATGAAACTAACAAAATGGTTAAGTACCACGTATCGGGTGTTACCGTTAATAAAGTGGCAGAGCGAGTACAGTATTACGATACCGACGGTAAACTCGTTACCGAGTCATTTATAGATTACACCCGTAAAACCATGAGCAAGCAGTACAGTTCATTGGATGACTTTGTAAAACGCTGGAACGAGTCAGACCGCAAACAAGCCGTAATAGATGAGCTTGCCGAAGAAGGCATTATTTGGTCAGCCCTAGAGGAAGAAGTCGGCAAAGACATGGACCCATTTGATATGATCTGCCATGTAGTTTACGACCAACCACCTCTTACCCGTAAAGAGCGCGCAGATAACGTACAAAAGCGTAACTATTTCACTAAATATTCGGGCACCGCACACACCGTACTCGAGAACCTTCTGTTAAAATACGCCGATGTAGGCGTGCAAGAAATAGAATCTATGCAAGCACTTAAAGTCGCGCCGTTTAACGAAATTGGCAGCCTAAGTGAAATAGTAAAAAAAGGCTTTGGTGGCAAACCACAATACGAGCAAGCACTTAAAGAGCTCGAGGCCGAAATTTACCAAATGCCAGCGCCTAAAACAGCCTAAATTGTTGTTTGCTGTTGCTATGTATTAGCCACAGCAAAGCATTAAACCATTTAAATTAAACAGCTTTCATACTCGCTTTTAGCCGCTGTTTATAAAAATAATCAAACAAGAGAATACTATGTCTATCAGTTCAGCTATTAAATCCATTCAAGATATTATGCGTAAAGACGCCGGTGTCGATGGCGACGCACAACGCCTTGGCCAAATGTCGTGGTTACTTTTTTTAAAAGTGTTCGACGCGCAAGAAGAAGAGCTAGAGCTTGAATTAGACGACTATCGTGAGCCAATCCCCGAGCAATTTTTATGGCGCAATTGGGCGGCCGATAACGAAGGCATAACGGGCGATGAGCTTTTAGAGTTTGTAAACGACAAGCTATTCCCAGAGCTTAAAAACCTAACAGCCCCCATAGATAAAAACCCACGCGGCTATGTAGTAAAAGAGGCATTTAGCGATGCTTTCAACTACATGAAAAACGGCACACTACTGCGCCAAGTGATTAACAAACTAAACGAAATAGACTTTACCGACTCAAAAGAGCGCCACTTATTTGGCGACCTGTACGAGCAAATATTAAAAGACTTACAAAGCGCAGGTAACGCCGGCGAATTTTATACCCCGCGCGCCATCACTAAATTTATAGTGGCGGTAACCGACCCAAAACTAGGCGAGTCAATTATGGACCCTGCTTGTGGTACTGGTGGCTTTTTAGCGTGTGCATTCGACCATGTAAAATCAAACTATGTTAAATCGGGCGACGACCACCAAATATTACAAAAGCAAATACACGGCGTAGAAAAAAAACAACTTCCGCATTTACTGTGTACTACCAATATGATGCTTCACGGCATTGAAGTACCGGTACAAGTTAAACACGGCAATACCTTAAACAAACCGCTTTCAAGCTGGGATGACCAAGTAGATGTCATCATCACCAACCCTCCGTTTGGCGGCACTGAAGAAGATGGCATAGAAAAACACTTCCCAAGCGACATGCAAACTCGCGAAACCGCCGACTTGTTCTTACAACTCATTATAGAAGTACTTAATACCAAAGGGCGCGCAGCAGTGGTATTGCCAGATGGCACCTTGTTTGGTGAAGGCGTAAAAACCAAAATTAAAAAACTATTGGTAGAGGAATGTAACTTACATACCATAATACGCTTACCCAATGGCGTGTTTAACCCGTACACCGGTATTAAAACCAACATCCTGTTTTTTACTAAAGGCACGCCAACAAAAGACGTGTGGTTTTACGAGCACCCATACCCAGCCGGTGTAAAAAATTACAACAAAACCAAACCAATGAAGTTTGAAGAATTTAAGACTGAGCTCGAATGGTGGGGCAATGAGGCAGACGGCTTTGCAAGCCGAACTGAAACCGAGCAAGCATGGAAAGTATCAATTGACGATATTATTGCTCGTAATTACAACCTCGATATTAAAAACCCGCATGTAGGAGAGGTAATAAGCCATAACCCACAAGAGCTACTAGCCGACTATTCAAAGCAGCAAGCCGATATACAAGCCCTGCGTGACCAGCTTAAAGGTATATTATCAGCAGCCCTTTCAAAAGATACTGAGGGCAAGTAATGGCTGAGTCAAAAACACCAAATACAAACGCAGAGCAGCTAATAACCGAACATCTTGATATTTGGACGACTGCTATTGAGCAAAAATCGTCGTCAGGGCGTGGATCATCTAAAAAGTTCTCACTTCATGGCATTAAAAAACTGCGCGAACTTATTTTAGAACTCGCAGTGCGTGGTAAATTAGTGCCACAAGAGCCAAGTGACGAACCCGCCTCAGTATTGCTGGAGCGAATAGCCGCTGAAAAAGCACAGTTGATTAAAGATAAAAAAATCAAAAAGCCTAAAGCATTGTCGGCAATTAGTGAAGATGAAAAACCGTTTGAATTGCCAAAAGGCTGGGAGTGGACTCGCTTTATAGATTTATTAGATTTTAGTGGTGGCGGGCAACCCCCTAAAAGTTATTTCTCAGAAGAGAAGCTAGATGGCTATGTTCAATTAATTCAAATAAGAGATCTTGGGCCTAATCCTCAACCGGTTTATATACCTCAAGAAAAAGCATCTAAGTTTTGTACTTCTAACGATGTTATGGTTGGAAGATATGGGGCATCAGTAGGAAAAGTTTTTTGGGGTAAAGAGGGCGCATATAATGTAGCGCTAATAAAAATTCATAATGAATTAGGCGCATTTATACCAGAGTATATTTTCTTATTATTAAAAAGCCCATTAGGACAATCATTCTTTGGAGGGATATCCAGATCGGCTCAAGATGGCTTTAGTAAGAATGATATTGCACATAAATTAATTCCATTTTTATGTAAAAAGCAGCAAAAGCGTATTGTAACTAAAGTCGATGAGCTAATGGGCTTGTGTGATGCGCTTGAGGCGCAAACTGAAAATAGTATTGCGTCACATCAAACATTAGTTGAAGTACTGTTAGAGGCCTTGCTGAAAGCTCCAGAGCAAGGAGCAACACCCGATCAAGCCACAGCACAGTTCCAACAAAACTGGCAACGCTTAAGCGAGCACTTCGACACGCTATTCACCACCACCGCCAGTATCGACACGCTAAAGCAAACCATTTTACAACTCGCAGTAATGGGCAAACTCGTCCCACAAAACCCAAATGACGAACCCGCCGCCAAACTCCTAGAGCGCATAGCAGCAGAAAAAGCCCAACTGATTAAAGACAAAAAAATCAAAAAGCAAAAGCCACTGCCAGAAATCACTGATGAAGAAAAACAGTTGGAGTTACCTAATGGGTGGGAGTGGTGTCGAATGGGGGAAGTAATCAATTTAGTTTCAGGGCAACATTTGAAACCAAATGAATATAGCGAGAATAAGATTGAAGATGGTGTCCCATATATTACGGGGCCAGCGGAATTTGGTACTTATTATCCGACTTATTCAAAATACACTAAAGAGTTTAGAGCACTGGCAAATAAACACGACATATTGATCACGTGTAAGGGGGCGGGGTTAGGTAAATTAAACCGAGCGAATACAACTATTGCTATAAGTAGACAGTTGATGGCTATTCAATCATTAAAAGGGAGTCTTGATTTTCTTTTTCTATTTGTTGATTCACAATACAATTACTTCCAAAGTAAAGGGGTCGGTATTGCGATACCAGGTATTTCAAGAGGTGATGTAGAGGAGTTGGTTTTGATGCTTCCCCCTTTAGAAGAGCAACACCGCATTGTAGCTAAAGTCGATGAACTAATGACACTGTGCGACCAACTTAAAGCCCGTTTAACCGACGCACAAACCACTAAACTTCACCTAACCGATGCCATAGTCGAACAGGGGTAGTAAAAATGGCAATTATTTTCGAACAGCCACAAACTATTGCGCAATTGTTAGCGCAACAACTCACGATTCCTGAGTACCAACGGCCTTATAAATGGCAGCCTAAGCACGTTAATCAGTTAATTGATGATATTTTTAATCACCGCACTAAGCCGTGTTATCGCCTTGGTACTGTGGTATTGCATCAAGATAAAGAATCAGTGAATGAGAATAAAAAAGAGACACTGAACATCGTTGATGGGCAGCAGCGGTTGCTCACTTTAACGTTGCTTTGCACTATTCTTGATGGGGCTGAGAAAGCTATTTCATCAACCTTGCTTGAACATAAATTTGAGTCACCCGTCAGTATTAAAGTAACCGTCTAGCGAACCACACCTCGCATCGTTAATCTGACTATTTGAAAATACCTGCTCAACGATAAATTTGGAGCAGGTGATGAAAACATACAGAACAGCGGCACAGTGGTTAGAGCTACTTCAG
>Ga0207878_100149_pt1 | contig 61015 bp, 61 predicted proteins | sample LinPmetageLP41_FD_184053 | JGI IMG/M metagenome (GOLD analysis project Ga0207878, IMG submission 184053) | Marine viral communities from the Pacific Ocean - LP-41 (SPAdes) | ecosystem: Environmental > Aquatic > Marine > Oceanic | place: Pacific Ocean | collected 2010-08-27 | reverse complement strand
CGTGCCGTTCCTGCTGTTCGGTGAAAGCTTCTGGCGCAGCATCATAAACTGGGACGCGCTGCAGGAGGCAGGCACCATCGGTCCCGACGATCTGGAGCTGTTCCGCTTCGTCGATACCGCCGAGGACGCGCTCGCGCTGCTGAAGGACTGGCCCCACCCCCGCACCCGCCGCGAATGGCACCGCTGAATAGTCCGGGCCCCGCGCCCGTCACCAGCTTGCGGATGGCGATCCGAAAAACCGACCGCCCAATCCTCGCAAAGGCGAGAAGGGTGGCAATACCTTACACATGATCCTGGGGGAACCGCGCAGCGGCGGCATCGCCCCTAGTCCAACAGGTAGTCGACGAACTCCGTTCGCTGGATGAGGGGCCTGAGGTTGTCGTCGGAAATCATCGTCACCCGCATTCGCCCCTCGGCATCGCGCCAGACGTCTATGCCCTCCAGATTGTCATGTGTGCCGATGCCGGTCTGCAATTCCAGCCGCTCGTCCTGACCTGTCAGGTCGAAACTTCGGACGCGGGTGCGAAAGCCCAACACCGCGAAGTCGCGTTCCAGAACATATAGGCGCCCATCCGGCCCGACATCGGCACCCGACACCAGAAACCGACCATCCCGGCGCAGGTCGAACGGTTGTGTCCACACGTCGCCGTCGAAGCGAAACACCGGAAACGGTCGGGTCAGCACCCCGGACCGTTCCGGGATCGCATAGAGGTTTCCCGCCGCATCCGCCGCCAATGCCTCCAGCCCCGAATTGGTCTGCAACCCTTCGAAGGCGCCCGCCTGCACCATTCGCGACGGCGGTGCCGCGATATCGTCGTGCCGCATGACGCGGTGCATGCCTTCGTAGGCGACGTAGAACGCGCCATCGGCGAAGGCCACGGCCTCGGCATCCGTCTCGTCGGCCTTCAGGTCGTCGCCGGTCGATCGCAAAAGCGGCCCGCGATCCCTGATCGTCATGTCGGAAATCGCGCCCGCCGCGTTGCGCGTGACCGTGCCGCGCACCCAATGGCCCCTGTCCGACAAAAGCAGGACACCGGGGCCTTCCGGGTCCAGCCAGATCGCGGAATACCCCCCGGCACCGTCGAAGTCCGGTCTCCAGACGTAATTGCCCAGAAACGTCGCGGCGGACGCGGGTACAGTGGCGATCGCTGCCATCAGCGTTGCAAGACGCAGAATATTCATGATTGCATCCGCCCTTCGTTCAGCGTGACGACAGGACCGAGGCACATTGCCGGGGCAGATCGGCCAGCCTCAACTCCGGGCGCGGGGTCGCGGCAGGGGCATTCGGGTCCGGCGGCGGCGGGTTCAGAATATCGTCCACCCAGGACTGCGCCTCGGCACAGCCATCGCCGGGCGGCGGCGGGGCCTGATTTTCACAACCGCGCGCGCCGTCGGGGCAACTTATGCGAACGTGGATATGCTCATGATGTCCATACCAGGGACGCACCTTGCGCAGCCATGACCGGTCGCCCGTCTCGTCGTTGCACATCTGGACCTTGGCACCCGGAAAGATGAAAATCCGGGCCGTGCGCGGGTCCTGCGCCGCGCGCTTGACCAGTTCGTGCTGCCCCCGCGACCAGTTCGAATTGACGAAGGCGCCCCCGGCGCGTTGCATGGATACGGCAGACAAATTCTCGCGCTGACGGCGCGACAGGGTCATGTCCGTCGCCGGATACAGCCAGATATCCGCATCCAGCCCGATCTGGTGACTGCGGTGTGCCGACAGCATCGGGCCGCCGCGCGGCTGGCTCATGTCGCCGACATAGATGCCGCCCCAGCCGATACGCTTCATGTAGCGGCCCAGGTCCTGCACCATGTCCACCAACTCCGGCTGTCCCCAGTTGCGGTTGCGCGACAGGCGCATCGCCTGCCAGCTTTCGCCGGTCTCGGGCAGGGCGACATTGCCGGCGGCGCACCCGCGCGAATACCCGCCGAACGGCTCCGGCGACTGGAAGGACGGCCCCCGCACACCGCTGAATTCCATCTTGGCCAGCTGCGCATGGGCGGCCGGGGCAGTGGCAAGGGCCAGACAGATGGCAAGAAACGTGACGGGGAACCGGCGTATCATGGCGCGACCTCTCCTTCGGGTTTGACCCAGATTAGCAGGACCAGACCGATTATGAACAGACCGACGATCGGCAGGATTCCGATCTGTTGACTGTCGGAGATATAAGTCACGAATCCGATCGACAGCGGCGCGATGAAAGCCGTCGCCTTGCCCGCCAGCGCATATAATCCAAACCCCTCGGTCACGTGATCCACGACCACCAGCCGCACCAGCATCGTCCGGCTGGACGCCTGCAACGCCCCCCCAGCCGCGCCGATCACCGCGCCCAGAACATAGAACGCGATGTCGGGCAGCGCCGAACCCTCGGCCACCGGGATCAACAGAACGGTGCCCGGCGTCACAGTGATCACCAACAGCGACACCAGAGTCAGGATCGCCACGCAGGTCACGATCACCGGCTTCGGCCCCCGTGCCCGGTCGGCCCGCCCCCCCAGCCATGCGAAGATCGCGCCGGTGACGGCCGCCAGGATGCCGAAGACCCCGATATCGACCACCGTCCAGCCCAGCACCCCGGCGGTATAGATGCCGCCGAATGTATAAAGCCCGTTGAGGGCGTCGCGATACATCATCGACGATCCCAGATAGGCTGCGAAGCCGGGCCTTTGCGGCAGCGACCGGAGCGTCGTCGCCAGCCGACGCAGGGCCGCACCGACCGGCACAAGCGTGGGGGCCACCCGGCGCACCGGCTTCACCCACAGGAAGAACGGCACCATGAAGACGATGTACCAAAGCGCGGTGAACGGCCCGACGAACCGCGTGCCTTCACGCAGGGCGGCGTCCAGTCCGAAGATCGGCGCGATGCCGATCAGGGTCACGCCCTGCGCATTTTCCGCGAACAGCGTCAGCATCGCGATCAGCGCGATCACCCCGCCGACGTATCCCAGCGCCCAGCCCGATCCGGATATCCGTCCGATCTCATCGCGCGGACCCAGCGTCGGCAGCATGGCGTTGGTGAAGATCGTCGCGAATTCCATCCCGATCAGGCCGATGCCGAAGACCAGCAGGATGGGCCAGACCGTATCCGCCCCCGGCACAGCGAACCACAGGCTGGCCGCACCCGCGACATACAGGACCGAGAATATCTTGATCCACATCAGATGCCGCCCCGACGCGTCGGCCATCGCTCCCAGAACCGGCGCGCTAATCGCCATGACAAAGCCCGCCAGCCCGACCGTCAGTCCGAAGACCGATTGCGCGGCGACCGGATCGTCCATCACGGCGCTTGCGAAATAGGGGCTGAAGATGAAGGTCAGCAGCAGGGTGTTGTAGGGCTGCGATGCGAAGTCGAACATCATCCAGCCGCGCACCCGGCGCCGAAGCGCGATGTCTGTCATGACTTCTCCCCAAGGCCGACCGGCGAACCTTGGGCGGGAAATCAGACCGGCGCAACAGCGGTGTGGCACACTTGGGTCAGATCGACGGCGGCACGTGACCTTCCGGCAAAACGCCCTCCGGCGGCCAAGGGCGCGTCCCCTCCGCTTCAATCCAGGCTGCGACCCATGCGGGCAAGTCAGGCGACACCGTGTCGACGTTCAATTCCGCCGCAACGTCACCCGTGGGCACGGACCGGCCTTTCGCTACCACCGCCGTCCGCAGCAGAGCCTGCGACGTACATTCGCCCGCCACCCACATCGACTGAACGATATAGAAGAACCGTTCGTCCCAACCCACGATCCGCGTCCGCATCTCGATCCGCTGGAACATCGTGACCCGGCGGCGATAACGCACGCTCACTCCTGCTACCGCCAACCCCCACTTCCGCCGCCGCAAAGCCGCCAGAAGGCCGATACGCTGCCCGGAGGTAAACCGGCCCAGATCATAGAGCGTCAGGGTGCGTCCGTTGTTCAGCTCCATGAAACCATCCAGATCCCACGGCAGGCACAGATGATGTGTCACCTGCGTGTCCATCACACCCATCGGCGTCGCGCGACGGGCGCGCGCCATTTGCCAGGCGAGGCGGAGAAACGGATACATGCCCGCCGTCTTTACCCCGATCCGATTTGCGTCAACCCGAACCCTGCGTCAGCTTGCGCCGACTGGCCCGTGCCCTTAGATCGGGGGCACTTCACTGAAAAGGCCCGACACAATGCTGACGCTCATCAACATCCTGCTGCTGCTGCTGAACGTCGCGTGGTGGTTCGCCGTGGCGCACATAATCATGTCATGGCTGATCAATTTCGGCGTGCTGAACATGAATCAGCCCATCGTCGGACAGCTCTGGGACGGGCTGAACCGCATTCTCGAACCGGTCTATTCGCGCATCCGCAACATTCTGCCTGCAACCGGTGCGCTCGACCTGGCACCGCTGGTGTTTCTTCTCGGCATCATCATCGCGCAGATGATCCTGGGCGACGCGGCGCGATCGGTGGCCTTCTAAAGGGCCTGAATCCGTACGCCGCAGACCTGGCATTCCGCTACGTCGCGCCGTTCCATCTTTTCCACCGCCAATCCGACAAGAATCGCGATTGCCAGCAAGGTCAGTCGAATTTCATGTCGCACACTCATGGACTTTCTCCGTCGTTCACGACCACTTTCCAATGCGCGCTACCCCCTTGCAATTCACAGGCCCGTGACGGCACCGTTTCGCCCATGACAGACACGAAGATCAGCACCCACGATGCCGAAGACGATATCCGCAATGCCGCGATCCTGATCTGGGTGAACGGCAAGCTGAAACCGCGCGCCGAGGCCACCGTCAGCGTCTACGACAGCGGCTTCATGCTGGGCGACGGCGTGTGGGAGGGGCTGCGCCTCTACGACGGGCGCTGGACGTTCATCGACGAACACATCGCCCGCCTGTTTGACGCGGCCAAGGCCATCGACCTCGATATCGGCATGACCCCGACGCAGGTCATCGCGGCAATCGAGGACACCCGCGCCGCCAACGGCTTCACCACCGACGCCCATGCCCGCCTGATGGTCACGCGCGGCGTCAAACGCCTGCCGTTCCAGCATCCGCGCCTGTCGACCCAGGGGCCGACCATGGTCATCATCATGGAACATTCGCGCCCGAAAATTCCGCGCCCCGTCACGCTGGCCACCGTGCCCCATATCCGTGGCCTGCCGATGACGCAGGACCCGAAACTCAACTCGCACTCGAAACTCAACTGCATCCTCGCCTGCATCGCCGCCGAAAAGGCCGGCGCGGACGAGGCGCTGATGCTCGACGTGCATGGCTTCGTGAACACCACCAACGCCTGCAACTTCTTCATCGTCCGCCGTGGCGAAGTCTGGACCAGCACGGGCGACTACTGCATGAACGGCATCACCCGCCAGAAGGTCATCGACCTGTGCCGTGCGAACGACATCCCGGTGCGGGAGCGCAATTTTTCGTTGGTGGACACCTACGGCGCCGACGAGGCCTTCCTGACCGGCACCTTCGGCGCGCAGACCCCCGTCGGCATGATCGACGGCCGCGTCATCGGGACGGGCGATCTGGGACCGGTGACCGAGCGGCTGCGCGGGCTGTATAAGGCGCTTGTGACGCCGTGAGGGCTGCCAAAGTGATCTTGTTGGATTGACCTGCGTTCATACGGTTTGAGCCCAGCTTGCCTATTTCAGTTATGCCGTTCAGATGTCAGTCATAACCTAAAAAAACGACGTAGAATTTTTGGTGTAGCATGTCCTTTTGAGAAAGGAGTGTGGACTGTAACAACTTTGGCTTGTTGTGTCGTCAACCAGTAAATCTGCCAAAAGATCAACCGCATTTCTAAAAACCCGCGCGTGATCGAACGCAGTTTGCGTGCTGACCAAGATGTTTGGCATCCTGCTGAAGACGCAATGCTTGATTTCGATCCAATTTTTTCACTTTGCCACAAGATCGGCTGCACTAAAATGGCGGGGCGCAATTTTTTAAAAAGCGGCGACACCGTTTCGTTAAACAAAAAATGATCAATTGGAATATTAATTTTGTGATCAAATGATAAAGCGGCTTCCGCTCCACGCCGGGAAATAATATATCCTGCTGACCCCGTATGCCGAGAATACATCGATCGGAATTCTAATTTGCCATTTGGGCTAAATCCGAGAACTGGGCCTAAAAGTAGTTTTGAAGGATACTTAGGATTAAATTTCTCTAACTTTAAAATGTCAACACTACCTTGAAGCCAGCTATCATTATTAATCAATTCATTTAATTCTGGCAGAATTTCTACATCATCTTCAAGGATCAAAGCAAATTCTGATGGTCCTGCCAAAAGCAAGCGCATTGCATTCAAATGGCTTGCAGTGCAAGCCCGTGTGCCGACAGATAACTTTCCAATCGGACCTTTTTGCGGCAGAAGAGCCAGCCTATTTTCTAAGCCCTCTGCACCATCAACGGCTTCTAACCTGTCGAAAGGTATGCCCATGCCTTGCAGCTGGGCCGTCATACCTGTAAGCCTGTCAGGCCGCCTCGTCAAGTTTATCAACAATACTTGGATTTCACGTTTCAATAAACAGCTCCCATCGGCAAATCCTACTTTACTGTTCATTCCGATTCCAATCGATACTCACCATATATCTTCTCCACTTTCAACTACATTCATGAATGTACGTTTTTGGCCATGCCACGAATGTAGCTTCATCCATATAGAAGACCGATAAACTAAAGGATTTGTTCTTTAGGTTACGCGTTGGATTGATAGGGGCGGTTGTTGGTGCTGGTGCAGGGGCCATGTCGTTTGCATTCCTCGGATTCAATTGGATGCTGGGCCTGATCCCCGGGGCGGCACTTCTTGGTTTCTTGACCTTTGCCTTTGCAATTGGTCCGTTTCGACGTTGAACGCGAACGGCAGTTTTGTCCGCGCAGCGGCACCCCACTTCATCACATCTCACATCTGACCGTCCGGACGGAATGTTCTTTTCCCGCACCGTCCTCCCCCAATTTGCCCTTGACGGTGCGCCCAGTGACGTCAGACGTGGATCACCCGCAGATCACCCCTTCCTCACCCACGGAATCCGCCATGAAAATTCTCGCCTGGTCCGGGCCCCGGAACCTCTCTACCGCGATGATGTATGCCTTCGGAAACCGCCCCGATTTCGAAGTCATGGACGAGCCGTTCTACGCCGCCTACCTCGCCGCCACCGGCCTCGACCACCCGATGCGCGATGCCATTCTGGCCAGCCAGCCGACCGACCCGACGGCAGTTGCCACCCTGTGCCGCAAGCCACCGAAAATACATTCCTATCAGAAGCATATGGCCCACCATATGCTGCCCGATTTCCCCCTCGGCTGGACCGAGGGAGCCGTCCACCTGCACCTGATCCGCCACCCGGCCCGCGTCATCGCGAGCTACGGTGCCAAGCGCGACGACATCTCGGAATCGGACATCGCCTTCGCCTCCCAGGCCTCGCTTTACGATCGCGTCGGGGGGCTTGTCATCGACACCGCGGACCTCCGGGAAGACCCGGCGAAGATGCTGGCAAAACTCTGTTCCGAAGTGGGAATTTCCTTTGACCCCGCTATGCTGAGCTGGTCGGGAGGCGGGCATTCCGCCGACGGAATCTGGGCCTCGCACTGGTACAACGCAGCTCACGCGTCGACAGGGTTCGCAGGCCCCGAAGATCCCCTGCCGACCGTCGACCGCGATGATCTGCTCGAGGCCGCATTGCCATTCTACACCGCAATGAAAGCCCGCGCGCTTCAGGTCTGATCGGTGCCGAACTGCATGGAATGCAACTGCGTATACAGCCCCCCCTGCGCCAGCAGTTCATCATGCGTGCCACGCTCGGCCACACGGCCTTTGTCCAGCACAAGTATCTGATCCGCCTCGCGGATCGTCGACAACCGGTGGGCGATCACCAGTGTCGTCCTGCGCTGTGACAGATGGTTCAGCGCATCCTGCACAAGCCGCTCCGACTTGGTATCCAGCGCACTTGTCGCCTCGTCCAGCAAAAGGATCGGCGTATCGCGCAGCAGCGCCCGCGCGATCGCCACACGCTGCCGCTGACCGCCCGACAGGTTCGACCCGCGCGGCCCGGCAGGAGTATCGAGGCCAGCCGGCAATTCCGACACGAATTCCGTCACATGTGCCGCCTTCAACGCATCCTGCAACCGGGATTCGGACAGGTCGCCGCGCCCCAGCAGAAGGTTTTCCCGCAGCGTCTCATCGAACAGCAGCGTGTCCTGCGACACGACCGAGAACAGGCCGCGCAGGTCGCGCAGGGCATAATCCTGAATCTTGTGCCCGCCAATGGTGACCACCCCGGATTCAGGATCGACCATACGAGTCAATACTTTGAATATGGTAGATTTTCCCGCCCCCGAAAGGCCAACAAGTGCCGTCGTCGTGCCTTCCGGCACGGTAAAATCCACGCCGCGCAGGACAGGGTTGTCGCCATAGGCCAGCGTCACCCCGTCGAAGACGATCTCGGTTGTCTCGGGACGCGCGGCGGCAGGCGTCACCGGGTCGATGATCGTCGGCACCGTGTCGTGCAGGCTATAAATCCGTTCCAGCGAGGCATTCATCGTCTGCCAGGCCCCCGCCGTATTCGCCAGACGACGCATGGGCTGAAACGCCAGCGACATGGCGGTGAAGAACGACATGAACTCGCCCACCGTTTTTTCGCCCGCGATGATCTGCGGCCCACCGTACAGAAGGACGGCAAAGAATCCGAACCCGATCGCGAAGTCCACCAGCGCAGGCACGGTCGCCTGCCCGGCCTGCGTGCGGATCACGGCGCGCACCATATCTTCGGTGGCCAGGCGAAATCGTTCCTCCTGATAGCTTTCCATGGCATTCAGCCTGATGGGGGTAATGCCGTGAAAAATCTCGTCCAACCGCGTCGTGCGCCGCCCGGCGATGTCGCGCAGGCGGAAAGCCTTGCGGCGGATATAGCGTTGCAGGATCAGACTTGGCGCGATCAGAAGCGGCGCGCCGACAATGGCAACGGCGGTCCAGACCGGATCGACCGAGATCGCCACGATCATCAGGGAGATCAGGGCCATGGCATCGCGCCCGACGCCGGTGATCATCTGTATCCACATCGTCTGGATGGCCTGCACGTCGCCCTGAACCCGCTCGATCAGCTGACCGGGGGAATGTCTGCTGAAATATGCCGCATCCAGACGCAGGACGTGACGCAGCAGATCCTGTTGCATGAGGGACGACGCTAGGTAGGCGACCCTGGACATCACAACTCGCTGCGCAACGCCTGCCATGCCGCGCACGATGAACAGGGCAAGGATCGCCACGCCGACCCAGACCACCGCACTGGCGCGTCCTTCGACGAAGACCAGATCGAACATCGGCTCCAGCATCCATGCCAGAACACCGACCGTGCCGCCTTCGACCGTCATCAGCAAGGCACCGAACAGGATCCACCAGAGGTGACGCCGCAGATAACCTCGCCACAGGCGGACGAAAGGATGGACGGTTGAGGGCAAGGGCCGGGCCTTTCGACGAAGATCAGGGCGCGACCTAACGCGCGTTCGCGTGTTCGGGCAAGGTCGCGGCCCGGTCTCCGCCCTGAAGATTCCGGAATGTGGCGCATCGGCTATTGCAATTGATCTGCGACCGGCGGGACAGCGATCTCACTTGCGCTGAAGCGGGCGGACATGCGACGGCGGGCAAAACGGGGGGACACTACATGAAGTCTGGCATTGCAATCCTCACGCTTGCCTATGTGCTGAGCCAATTCTATCGCGCTTTCCTTGCCGTTCTTGCACCTGATCTGACCGCCGATCTGAATGTCACACCCGCCGATCTGAGCCGCGCATCGGGCATCTGGTTTCTGGCCTTCGCCGCGATGCAACTGCCGATCGGCTGGGCGCTGGACCACGTCGGACCACGCCGGACAGCGGCCCTGTTGCTGGGCGTAGCGGGTGGCGGCGGCGCGCTCCTGTTCGCGGTCGCCAGTGCCGGGTGGCAGATCGATCTTGCAATGGCACTGATCGGTGTGGGCTGCGCACCGGTCCTGATGGCCAGCTACTATATCTTCGCACGCACGTTTCGGCCCGCGGTCTTTGCAACATTGGCGGGCGTGCTGATCGGGGTCGGGTCGCTGGGCAATATCGCGGCATCTGTGCCGCTGAGCTGGGCGGCAGAGATAGTAGGCTGGCGCGGCGCGATGACGATATTGGCCGTTTTGACTGCGGCGACTGCGCTCGGTTGCCTGATACTGGTGCGCGACCCCGAAACGGTCGAAGGCGGCAAGCGCGGATCGCTGCTGGACGTGCTGAAAATCCCGGCGATCTGGGCGATTCTACCGATGCTGTTGGTGAATTATGCCCCGGCGGCCGGCCTTCGCGGGTTATGGGCCGGGCCCTATGTGGCGGACAGCTATGGCGCGGGATATGTGGGCAGCGTGACGCTGGTGATGGGACTGGCGATGATTGTCGGCAATTTTGCCTATGGCCCCGCCGACCGGATATTCGGGACACGCAAATACGTCGTGCTGGCAGGAAATCTGGCCGGAACCGCGATCCTGGGCGTTCTGTGGTGGATGCCGGTTCCAGGGTTGGTGGCGGCGACGGCTCTGCTGGCGGCTGTCGGCTTCCTTGGGTCCAGCTACGCGCTTTGCGTGGCACATGGTCGGGCCTTTTTTCCACCCCATCTGGTGGGGCGCGGCGTGACGCTTCTGAACCTGTTTTCCATTGGCGGCGTCGGCGTGATGCAGTTTGCGACGGGGCCTCTGTTCACGGCGGCGGGCGGCGGCGTGGCCGGATATCAGACGTTGTTCGGAACGTTCGCGCTGGCGTTGCTGGCGGGGAGCATTGTCTATGCCTTTGCACCGGACAACACGAACTAGAGCGATCCGAATGCCACGCATCACGGATCGTATTGCGCCCTTGCCTTTACGCGACAGGTCCACGGGTATAGGCCCCGCCCGTCAACCAAAGGACAGATCAGATGGGTTACAAGGTCGTCGTCGCCGGCGCCACGGGGAACGTGGGTCGCGAAATGCTGAACATCCTGGCCGAGCGTCAGTTCCCCGTAGACGAGATCACGGTGCTTGCATCGCGCCGGTCGATGGGAACGGATGTGAGCTTTGGCGACAAGACCTTGAAAACAAAGGATTTGGAGCAATTCGACTTCACCGGCTGGGACATCGCGTTTTTTGCCATCGGGTCGGACGCCACCAAGATCCACGCGCCCCGCGCCGCCAAGGCCGGCTGCGTGGTGATCGATAACTCCTCGCTCTACCGCTACGACGCGGACGTGCCGCTGGTCGTGCCGGAGGTGAACCCCGAGGCGGTGGACGGCTACGCCAAGAAGAACATCATCGCGAACCCGAATTGTTCGACCGCGCAGATGGTCGTCGCGCTCAAGCCGCTGCACGACCGCGCCCGGATCAAGCGGGTTGTCGTATCGACGTATCAGTCCGTCTCCGGTGCCGGGAAAGAGGGCATGGACGAGCTGTGGGACCAGACCAAATCGATCTACAACCCGGTCGACAACAAGCCCGCCACCAAATTCACCAAGCAGATCGCATTTAACGTGATTCCGCACATCGACAGCTTCATGGAAGACGGATCGACCAAGGAAGAATGGAAGATGGTCGCCGAGACCAAGAAGATCATCGACAAGTCGATCAAGGTCACCGCCACCTGCGTCCGTGTGCCGGTGTTCGTCGGCCATTCGGAGGCGATCAACATCGAGTTCGAGGATTTCCTCGACGAGGAAGAAGCGCGCGAGATCCTGAGCAATGCCCCCGGCGTTCTGGTCGTCGACAAGCGCGAGGACGGGGGCTATGTCACGCCCGTCGAATGCGTCGGCGATTTCGCCACTTTTGTCAGCCGCATCCGGCAGGACAGCACGATCGACAACGGCTTGAACCTGTGGGTGGTGTCCGACAATCTGCGCAAGGGTGCCGCGTTGAATGCCGTTCAGATTGCGGAAACGCTGGGCCAACGGATGCTCAGGAAGCACTGAGTGCATTTCTAGGGCTGACAGTTCCAGTCCGCCAAGCGACACTGGCCCCCCGGATTCAATTTCGAGGGCCGTTTCATGCGCCGCACGTTATTCATCACGACCTGTCTGACCCTGCCACTTGCCGTCTGGGCCGAGGAGTTCTCCCTGCCCGCGCCGGTAACTGAAGCAGAGGTTTATCTGCAGGGGGCCTTGCTGGTCCGAACCGGCCAGATCGACCTGCCTGCGGGCGAACACCGTTTGCTGGTTCCCGTCGGGCGCTCCGCCAATGGCCTGCCGAACATCGACCTGACGGGGGCTTCGCTGGGCACGGTCGAGACGCTGCCCGGTGCCATCGCGGACGGTCGCCGGTTCCTGACGCCACCGCAGCAGGCCGCCTATGACATCTGGGTGACCGCGCAGGAGGCGGCCGGTCTGGTCGAGGACGCCCGCATGCGTGCCGCAGCCGCAGTGAAGGCGGCAGAGGATCAACTGGCCTTTCTGCGCTCGATTACCGGGAGCGGCCTGGACGTGCTGGATGCCGGGGCAATGCTTGCAACACTGGATGTGCTGGGCGAGCGGGTGCAAGAGGCCGAAGTCGCGCGCGCCGCTGCCCAAGCCGCCCTTCGCGCGGCAGACCGCGCCGTGCGCGATGCCGGTCTGATCTTGGCGCAGGCCAGGATCGACATGGACGCGACAGGGGCGCAACTGGGCAAGGTATCGTTGCTGGTCATCGGGGTCACGGTCGCCGAGGCCGGGACCGTTGGCCTGACGATGGAGACCTTCACACTGCAAGCCGGATGGGGCACGCGATACGATGCAACGTTGGAAGCGGACGATAGTGTGACGCTGGAGCGCAAGGTCGAGGTCTGGCAGGGCACCGGCCTGCCGCTGGTCGACGTCGCGCTGTCGCTCTCGACCGCCGATCCCTTCGCCCAGACCGCCCCGCAGGAGGTGTTTCCGAACCAGGCAAGTCTGGCGGAGCCGGAGGCGGAGTTGCAGGTCAGACGATCTCTTGAGACGGCTCCGCAGGAAATGGACGCTGGCGCAGAGATTTCCATGGCTGCCCCCGCGTCGGAACCTGTTTTCGCCAAGGCCAATTTCGACGGCCCCGTGGTGACCTACGATTATCCCTCAGCGGTCAGCCTGCCCTCGACCGGCGGCAGTGTGACGCTGACGCTGGATACGCAGTCGCTCGACGCGCGGGTCTTCAACCGCGCCAGCCCGCGGACCGATGAGACGGCGTTCCTGATGGCCGAGGTCACCAACACCACAGGCGAGCCGCTCTTGCCCGGGCCCGCGGCCCTGTTCCGAGAGGGGGCGCGCGTTGGCGAATGGTTTTTGCCGTTGATGCCCGCGGGCGATGAAGTCGAGCTTGCATTCGGACCTCAACAGCACCTGCGGCTGGAGTTCGTGCGGCTGGAAAACGAGACCGGCGATCGGGGGCTTATCTTTACCTCCGGTACACGTCAGCAGGATATGGTGTTCCGCGTCCGCAACCTGTCGGACGCGACAGAAGTAGTCGAGACCCGTTTCGCCCTGCCCTATTCCGAGGAGGAAGACCTGCAGGTCGACGTCAGCACCCGCCCAGATCCCGACGAACGCAATGTCGAGGACAAACGAGGGGTGGCACAGTGGAATCTGGACGTCCCCGCCAGAGAGGAAGTCGAGGTCACTGTCGGCGTGACGCTGGAATGGCCGGAAGGCGAAACGCTGAACTGGCAGCCCTGACGGGAGAGTTCGACTTGCGGGCGGCGTCAGAACCGCTCCGCCCGCGAGACTTCGCAATCGGTCACCAACACAACGCCGATATGTCGCCCGAGCACGGCGAAAGCCGCATAGAGCAATGCGTAATATTTTCAGCCTGCACCGAACAGGCGACCGACACTATTCCACTATTTCGGGAATGACCGGTCGGAACGGCCCGGCGCCGCGAACGGGCCAAGCGCAAACGGAAGATGACGAGCGGCGTCAGATTGGCGTCGAGAGGAAGGGAAAGTACTTCATACAACCAGATCCGAATACTGAACGGCGGTTCAATCAATCGTGTCTGACAATCCTGACAAACCCTTCAAATCGATATGAAGCGGTCGGTCGCAGCGTCGTAGTACTCCAGCGTACCTTCGACGATATCGTTCCAGAGGCCGTGCAGCGCCAGATCCCCCCGGTCGACCGCAGCGGCCACAAAGGGAAACGTCATCAGGTTGTCGATTGACGTCAGCACGGCGCGCTTTTCCAAGGCCTCCAGCCGCTCCCGTTCATCGGCGATGCCGCGCACTTCTTCCCAGCCGGGACGCAGCAGATCCATCCAGCGACCGACGAAGCTGGTGGGGTCCTCCAACTCGGGGGCGTGGCCGGAACACATCGCCTCGCAGCCCTGCACTCCGCCGCACTGCGAATGCCCCAATATGATAATTTGCGCCACCTTGAGCGATGTCACCGCGTATTCGATGGCCGCCGACGTGCCGTGCCGCAGCCCGTCCGGTTCGTAGGGCGGCACCAGATTCGCGATATTGCGGTGAATGAAGAACTCGCCCTGTTCAGCCCCGAAGATCGACGTGACGTGGACACGGCTGTCGCAACAACTGATGACCATGACGCGCGGGCGCTGGCCCTCGGTGCCCAGACGGCGATACCACGCGGCGTTTTCGGCAAAGGTCGTGGCCTTCCAGCCGTGATAGCGCTGGATAAGCGATCCGGGAAGGGGACGGGTCTTTCGCATGGCTTTCTCCTTGATGACTGAAGGCTTCTAACCCTGTCCATCCTATCAATTCGAGTGATTTCTGTCCCGGATCGCCGAAAGTCTGCCCCGGTTTCGCCCGGTTTCGTCAGCATCCAGAAGACAGACGCCGTGGGGGCGACTGACCAAGGAACGAGACCAATGACAACAACCATCGCAACCCTCCGCCCGACCGAATCCGTGACTTTCGACCAGGGCAAACTGGCCGCGCTGTGTGACCGGATGGGACCGCGCGCCGAAAGCTTCATCGCCGGGGTGCTGGCCGATGTGGAAACCCTGATCGACGCCATCACACGGGATCATGCCAAGATCGCCGACCTGTCGCATCACTGCTTTGAACTGGCACATTATGCCGACAGCATTGGCATGACGACGGTGTCGCGCGCCGTGAAGGCCGTGCTGGACTGCCTTGCCCGCGATGACGCCCGCACCCTTGCCGCCTGCATCAATCGCCTGCAACGTCTGAACCAGCCGCAGGGCAATCCCGGATGGGCCCTTGAATCAGCCACCTGTCCCACAACTGTCGCCTGACGCATCATCGCTATCCTGACTTTCGGACAACACACCGCCCGTTGATTCCCGCAGACCTTGCAGCGAGTGACGCCTCCGCTATCGTGCCCGACGCCGCACCGCGCAGCCGAGGATTGCATGACACCCACGTTCGCCGCACCCGATACCCGTGCCATTCCGGTTCGCACCGTTACCACGCAGGGCTTCGACGACTGGCTCGCCAGTCAGGATGTGCCGGTACGCGACTGGGTCCGGGCCAATGGGTTCATCGGAACCGCGGGTCAGATTCTGCGCCTGCCCGCACCCGATATGTCCATCGCCCGCGTTCTGCTGGGTTGGGGCGGGCCGAAGGACCGGGTGCGCACCCGGTTTCTGTTCGCCAAGGCCGCCGTGGCGTTGAAATCAGGCACCTATGCGCTGGACGGCGATCTGACGGCGAACCAGACCGAAGAGGCGGCACTGGGGTGGCTTCTGTCCGCCTATAGCTTCAACCGCTACAAGGGCGATGAGGTCGAAGTCGCGCGTCTGAAGGCCCCCAAGGGCGTCGACGCCCTCCGTCTGGAGGCGATTGCCGCGGGCGAATGCCTGACCCGCGATCTGATCAATACGCCCGCCAGCGACATGGGCCCGGACGAGTTGGAAGCGGCCTGTCGCGATCTGGCGCAGACCCATGGTGCCGACATCAAGGTGACCACGTGCGACGCGCTTCTGGACGATAACCTGCCGATGATCCACGCGGTCGGGCGCGCCTCGACCCGCGCCCCGCGTCTGATCGACATGACCTGGGGCCACGACGGTCCACGGATCACGCTGGTCGGCAAGGGCGTGTGCTTCGACACGGGCGGGCTGAACCTGAAGCCCGGCACGTCGATGGGGCTGATGAAGAAGGACATGGGCGGGGCTGCGACGGTTCTCGGCCTGGCGCATATGATCATGGCGACCGGGCAGAACCTGCGGCTGCGCGTCCTGATCCCGGCCGTGGAGAATGCGGTCTCAGGCAATGCTTTTCGGCCCGGTGACGTGCTGACCGCGCGCAATGGGCTTACGGTCGAGATCAACAACACCGACGCCGAAGGCCGACTGGTGCTTGCCGATGCATTGGCGCTGGCGGACGAGACGCCACCGGATCTGATGATCTGCATGGCGACATTGACTGGCGCGGCGCGGGTGGCCCTCGGCCCTGATCTGGCACCGTTCTACACTGATGACGATGCGCTCGCGATGGCGCTGAACCACGCCGGTCACCGTGTGCGCGACCCGCTCTGGCGGATGCCGTTCCACCGGCCCTATGACGACATGATCGAGCCTGCCATCGCCGATCTGGACAACGCCCCCTCGGGCGGATTCGCGGGCAGCATCACGGCGGCATTGTTTCTTGACCGGTTCGTGCGCAACACGCCGCGGTTCGCACACTTCGACATCTATGGCTGGAACCCCGTGGCCGCCCCGGCACGTCCAAAGGGGGGCGTCGGCATGGGCGCGCGGGCGATTTTCGACGCACTGCCCAAGGTGCTGTCGCTGTGACGGCCTATGATCCCCGCATAACGCCAGCCAACGGTCACGCCGCCGCGCACGAATTGCGCGGTCTGGTCCAGGCGACGCGCTACGTCAAAGGCACGGTTCGCACGGTGCAGCAGCCGCTTGTCAACCTGTCGGACGCTCCGCGCGGCGAACGCTCCAGTCAGCTTTTGTTCGGTGAAGCGTTCCGGGTGATCGACGAGCGTGACGGTTTTGCCTTCGGGCAGAGCCTGCGGGACGGATATTGCGGTTATGTCATCTCCGGTGCCCTGACGCGGCAGGAAGCGGCGACGCATTGGGTCGCTGCCCCTGCCACGCATCTGTATCCCAAGGGCCGCCTCAAAGCACCGCCCGAGGTCGCGATCTTTTTCGGCAGCCAGGTGCGGGTGACGTCCGATCTTGGCGACTTCAAGAAAATCTCGACCGGACACTTCATTCCGACCGGCCATCTGCAACCGCTACGCGCGCGGTTTTCCGACACGGTCGGCGTGGCGGACATGTTTCTGGGCACGCCCTATCTGTGGGGGGGCTCGTCGCGATGGGGTATCGATTGTTCGGGACTGGTGCAGGCGGCGCTCGTGGCCTGCGGTCTGGACTGTCCACGCGACAGTGATCAGCAACGCGGCGTCGGGCGCGAACTTCACCCTGAGGAGCCATTGCAGCGCGGCGATCTGATCTTCTGGTCCGGGCACGTCGGTCTGATGTCAGACGCCAATACCCTTCTGCACGCCAATGCCCATCACATGGCGGTCGCCTATGAACCGCTTGTGCAGGCCCGCAACCGGATCGCCGCGAATACTGACGGCGCGGAGGCCGGCACCGGCGATATCGTGATGCGACGACGGCCCGAATTGCGGAGTTGACGATATGCGGTCGGGCGAACCGTTCGTCAGTTCACCGACCGGATCAGCTTGCGTTCCAGCACGCGCAGGACAGTTTTCAGGTCCGACCCGCGTCGCAGAATACGGCCATCCATCCCGATGACACAGTAAAGACCCTGCTTGGCCGCCATCTTCGGGCGCTTTTCGATGCGAAACATCGGTTGTTCGGCGGTGCGGCGAAAAACCGAAAAGACAGCCACGTCACGCAGCGCGGATATGCCGTAATCCCGCCATTCGCCCGCCGCGACGAACCGACCGTATAACGACAGGATCACCGACAGTTCACTGCGCTGAAAATGCACATTGTCGTGGGTCGGAGAATGGATCGGCGTCGGCGCATTCATTGCGTCAAACGTGGCCCTTGCCGGGCATCGGCGCAAGGTTTCGTTGTGCCGGATGGACGCGAAGACGTTAACTTCGTCACATATCTGCCCTGAAATTACCCGGCCATGACCGCATCGTCACCCTCAAACCGCCGCGCGACACTCTCAAAACGGATCATGTAGGAGCGAAAGCTCACCCCGATGCGACGAACTATTGCCCCCACCCAGTCGCCGCATCAGGGAGCTACAGGCAGATAGGTTCCACAAATCGCCTGCCGGTCATCACGACCCCGTCCTTCAGGACGGGGTCGCTTTTCGTTGTGCAGTCCGCCGTATCAGGTTCGGACCAGCTTTTCATAGGATTCCGCGATATCGCGGGTCAGTTCGCCCACCTCGAAATTATAATCCCCGATCTGACCCACCGGCGTGACCTCGGCGGCGGTGCCGGTCAGCCAGCATTGCTCGAATCCCTCCAGCTCCTCGGGCATGATATGGCGTTCGTGGACCTTGATTCCGCGGTCGCGGAGCATCCCCAGCACCGTCTGTCTCGTGATTCCATTCAGGAAGCAGTCAGGATCAGGCGTATGCACCTCGCCGTTCTTGACGAAGAAAATGTTCGCACCCGTCGCCTCGGCGACATAGCCGCGATAGTCGAACATCATCGCATCCGAACAGCCTTTCGCCTCTGCGGCATGCTTTGACATCGTACAGATCATGTAGAGGCCCGCGGCCTTGGCGGTGTATGGTGCCGTTTCGGGCGAGGGACGTTTCCACCGCGCGATGTCCAGCTTCGCGCCTTTCATCTTGGCGTCACCATAGTAATTGCCCCAGGCCCAGGTCGCGACAGCCATCCGCACCGGGTTGCGTGCTGAACTGACGCCCATATCCTCGCCCGCACCGCGCCATGCCAGAACACGAACATAAGCGTCGTCCAGCCCGTTGGCTTTCATCGTTTCGTATTTCGCGGCCTCGATCTCGTCGATCGAATAGGGGATTTCCATATCGAGCGCCCGTCCCGAAGCGATCAGACGCTCCGAATGTCGGCGCGATTCGAAGATCTTGCCGTAATAGGCACGCTCGCCCTCGAAAACGGCGCTGGCATAGTGCATTGCATGGGTCAGCAGGTGGACATTCGCGTCCTTCCAGTCGACCAGCGTGCCATCCATCCAAATCTTGCCATCGAGTTCCGCATAGGACCCAGCCATGATGTTCTCCATTCCATTCGTTACGAAATTACGCCCCATTCGGACATAATATTGCGTGAAATCTGGCCGTCGCTAACAATCCCGTCTTGGAATGTCAACAAGACTGACGTAGTTTCAGCCAGCACAAGGGGGGAAAATGGCCCAGGGACACAGCGACAATCTTCTGTTTCTTACCGATGAACAGCTGCGTCGCGCAATCGAGGCGATGTTCTTCGCCTATCGCGGCTTCACCGCCGACCCGGACCGTATTCTGGCCGAAATGAACTATGGCCGTGCCCATCACCGCGCGATCCACTTCATCCATCGCAGCCCCGGAACCACCGTCAACAACCTGCTGGCGATCCTGGGCGTAACCAAACAATCGCTGAACCGCGTCCTGCGAACCCTGGTCGAGGATGGGCTGGTCGACAGCCGCGTGGGTCAACGCGACCGCCGCGAACGACACCTTTACCTGACTGAACGCGGCGATGCGCTAGAGCGGGAGCTGTCGGATGCGCAGCGCGCCCGCATGCGCGCCGCCTTCCGAGAAGCGGGCCCGACTGCCGTCGCTGGATTTCGCGAGGTCCTTGAGCATATGATGGACCCGGAACTGCGCCGCCATTTCGCGGTTGCGAAGGAAGGCGACAGATGACCGAAGATGCCCTGCCGGGCCATCAGGCTCATGTCCTGCTGGTGGATGACGACGAACGAATCCGGGGGCTCTTGCAGAAGTTCCTGATGCGCAACGGCTATCTGATCACCGCAGCCCGCGATGCGGATCATGCGCGGCGTCTGCTGGCGGGTCTGGATTTCGATCTGGCTATCCTCGACGTGATGATGCCGGGCGACAATGGCTTCGTGCTCTGTGCGGAAATCCGCGAGACGCGGGACATGCCGATCCTGCTGCTGACGGCCAAGGGCGAAACATCGGACCGGATCACCGGGCTGGAGGCCGGGGCCGACGATTACCTGTCCAAACCGTTCGAACCGAAAGAGCTTCTGCTGCGGCTCAAGGCGATCCTGCGACGTGTTCCTGCCTCGGGCGGCGCCATGCCAAAGACGCTGCACCTCGGCTCTGCGCGCTACGATCTGGACCGCGGCGAATTGTTCCGCGGACAGGACCCTGTGCGCCTGACCGCAACCGAGACGACGTTGATGCGTGTCCTCGCTGCGACCCCGCATCAGGCGGTCAGCCGCGCCACGCTGGTCGACAGGCTGGGCCGTGACGGCGAGGCGTCGGGCGAACGCGCGGTCGACGTACAGATCACCCGCCTTCGCCGCAAGTTGGAACAGGATCCGAAGCAGCCGCGATATCTTCAGACGGTGCGCGGCGAAGGTTACATGCTTGCACCCGACTGAGCGGTGGCCGGGGGTCAAGCCCCAGACCCCCTGGGATACTTTCGCCAAAAGGAAAACGACCTTCCAATGACCCTGCTGATGACCCATCCCGATGCCGACGCGCACGAAAATCCGCCCGGCCACCCCGAACAGGTGAGGCGACTTCAGGCCGTTCGCCGTGCACTGGACGACATGGTTCTGGCGCGCGAGAAACCGTCGGAAGCATCGGACGCAGATCTGACCCGATGTCATCCGCAGGATTATGTCGATGCGCTGACGGCCGCCTCGCCCGCCGAAGGCTGGGCGCAACTTGACCCTGACACCTATCTGTCGCCCGGCACGATCCGCGCAGCGCGTCTGGCTGCGGGGGCCGCGATCCGCGCGGTGGACGCGGTGATCGGCGGCGAACACGCGAACGCCTTCGTCGCCATGCGCCCACCCGGACATCATGCCGAAACGGCCAAGCCGATGGGCTTCTGCCTGTTCGGCACCGTCGCCATCGCCGCCAAACATGCTTTGGATGTGCATGGACTTGACCGGGTGGCCGTGGTCGATTTCGACGTCCACCACGGCAATGGCACGCAGGATTTGTTGTGGGACGAGCCGCGAACGCTATTCGTCTCCTCCCACCAGTCACCGCTCTGGCCCGGAACTGGCGAGGTCGGGGACAGGGGCGCGCATGACAACGTCATCAACGTCCCCTTGCCACCGGGCAGCGACGGCAGCGTGCTTCGAGCCCGGATGAAACCTGCCCTTGACCGATTGGACGCCTTCGCGCCCGAACTGGTCATCGTCTCGGCCGGATTCGACGCCCACCGTGAAGACCCGCTGGCGCAGTTGGAATGGGACGAGGGTGATTTCGCCTGGATCACCGAACAGCTGTGCGATCTGGCGGATCGCCATGCCGAAGGTCGTCTGGTGTCATGCCTCGAAGGCGGCTATGACCTCGACGCGCTGGCGACTTCGGTCGCGGCCCATGTGGACGTTCTGCGGAGGCGGGGAAATGGCTGATGACATCAGGGACATGAGTTTCGAGACGGCCTTGGCCGAGCTGGAAAAAGTCGTGAACCAATTGGACAGCGGCGACGTGCCGCTGGAAAATTCCATCAGGCTTTATGAACGCGGCGCGGCCCTGAAGGCGCATTGCGATGCCAAGCTGAAGGACGCCGAGGAGAAGGTCGCGCAGATAACCCTCGATGCGAAGGGACAGCCGACCGGCACCACCCCGGCCGAGGGAATGTGACTTTCCAAGACCGGCTCCGCACGGCCCAGGACGACATTCAAAACACATTGACCGACCTGCTGGCCGCTTTCGACGGGCCGGTGGGCGACGCGATGCGCTATGCCTGTACCGGCGGGAAACGTCTGCGCGGGTTTCTGGCGCTGGAGACCTCGGCTCTGTTCGACGTGCCCCGTCCCCGTGCCTTGCGGGTGGCGGCGGCGATCGAGGCGGTTCACGCCTATTCCCTGATCCACGACGACCTGCCCTGCATGGATGACGACGACATGCGGCGCGGTCACCCCACCGTCCACCGCAGGTGGGACGATGCGACGGCGGTTCTGGCCGGGGATGCCTTGCAGTCCGCAGCTTTCGAATGGCTGGCGGATGCCGCAACCCATGACGACGCCGGCGTTCGCGCCGATCTGGTGCTGACACTGGCCCGGAACGCAGGCGCGGCGGGCATGGTGCGGGGACAGGCGCTGGATATCGCGGCGGAAACGGCGGCGACGGCCCTGTCACTGGATCAGATCATCGAATTGCAGCGTCTGAAAACCGGATGTCTGCTGGAATGGCCGTGTCGCGCCGGTGCCTTGCTGGCGCAGGCCAATCCCGCGCCCCTGCTGGCTTATGCCGCTGATCTGGGGCTGGCGTTCCAGATCGCCGATGATTTGCTCGACGTCGAAGGCGACGCAGAAATCGTGGGCAAGGCCGTCGGCAAGGATGCGGGCGCCGGCAAGGCAACATTTGTATCGCTAATGGGAGCTGATGCGGCCCGTACCCGTGCCGATAATCTTGTTAAAACTGCACAAGGCAGCCTTTTGCCCTTCGGTGATCGCGCTGATACCCTTGCCGCGGTCGCGCGCTATGTCGTGACCCGCGACAAGTGAGGCCGACGCCATGACCGAAACTCCTGCCCCCGAAACACCGCTTCTTGACCGGATCGCCGAGCCCGCTGACTTGCGCAATCTGTCGGACCGCCACTTGCGACAGGTCGCCGACGAACTTCGGTCCGAGACGATACACGCGGTATCGCGGACCGGCGGACATCTGGGGGCAGGGCTGGGTGTGGTCGAACTGACCGTGGCATTACACGCTGTCTTCGACACGCCCCGCGACAAATTGATCTGGGACGTCTCGCATCAATGTTACCCGCACAAAATCCTGACCGGGCGCCGCAGTCAGATGAATACGCTGCGCCAGAAGGATGGCCTGTCCGGCTTCACCAAACGCACGGAATCGCCTTACGATCCGTTCGGGGCGGCCCATGCCTCGACCTCGATCTCGGCGGCGTTGGGATTTGCCGTCGGACGTGACTTGGGGGCACCGGGCAATGGCGACGCCATCGCGGTGATAGGCGACGGCGCGTTGACCGGCGGTATGGCATTCGAGGCGCTGAACCACGCCGGACATCTGAAGAAGCGCCTGATCGTGATCCTGAACGACAACGAAATGTCGATTGCGCCGCCGGTGGGCGCGTTGTCGTCCTATCTGTCGCGGCTCTATGCGGGAAATCCTTTCCAGGATCTGAAGGCCGCAGCCAAGGGTGCCGTTGGATTCCTGCCGGGCCCCTTTCAGGAGGGCGCGCGCCGGGCGAAAGAGATGCTCAAGGGTATGACCGTCGGCGGCACATTGTTCGAAGAACTGGGCTTCAGCTATGTCGGACCTATCGACGGGCACGATATGGAGACGTTGCTGGGGGTGCTGCGTGCCGTCAAGACACGTGCGACGGGGCCGATCCTGATCCATGCGATCACCAAGAAGGGCAAGGGCTTCCGCCCCGCCGAACACGCAAGCGACGGGGGTCATGCGACCGCCCGGTTCAATGTGACGACCGGGGCGCAGTCCAAGGCCCCGTCCAACGCGCCCAGCTATACCAAGGTCTTTGCCGAGAGCCTGATGCAGGAAGCCGCTGACGACGATCGCATCGTCGCGGTCACGGCGGCGATGCCGGATGGCACCGGGCTGAACCTGTTCGCGGAACGCTTTCCGACGCGTTGCTTCGATGTGGGCATCGCTGAACAGCATGGTGTGACATTCTGTGCAGGTCTGGCCGCATCGGGGATGAAGCCATTCTGCACGATCTACTCGACATTCCTGCAACGGGGCTATGACCAGATCGTCCACGACGTCGCCCTGCAACGTCTGCCGGTGCGTTTCGCCATCGACCGGGCCGGTCTGGTCGGGGCAGATGGTGCGACCCATGCCGGAAGCTTCGACATCGCCTATCTGTCCAACCTTCCGGGCATGGTCGTCATGGCCGCCGCCGACGAAGCCGAGTTGCGGCATATGGTGGCGACCGCCGCGGCCCATGACGACGGCCCGATCGCGTTCCGCTTCCCGCGCGGCGAAGGCGTCGGCTGCGACCTGCCCGAACGGGGCGCACCATTGGAGATCGGCAAGGGACGGATGATCCACGAAGGCTCCCGCGTTGCGATCCTGTCCTTCGGCGCGCGTCTGGCCGAAGTGGAGGCTGCGCGCGAAAAACTGATGGCGCGGGGCATTACGCCGACCGTCGCGGATGCCCGTTTCGCCAAACCATTGGACCGCGATCTGATCCTGCAACTGGCCCAGGACCATGAGGCGCTGATCACCATTGAGGAAGGCGCCGTCGGGGGTTTCGGCAGTCACGTCGCGCAATTGCTGGCCGAAAACGCCGTGTTCGACACAGGCCTGCGCTTCCGGTCGATGGTCCTGCCGGATGCCTTTATTGATCAGGCCGGCCCGCACCAGATGTATGCCGACGCTGGGCTGAATTCAGGCGATATCGAACGCCGTGTGCTGTCGGTTTTAGGGGTCGACGTTCTGGAACGCCGCGCCTGACGGGACAGACGCGGTTAACCAGATTTTATGATTTGCTGACTAGGCTTCGAAAAAACCGAGGATTGGCAGGACGATCATGATGCCCGACCCTTTGTCAACAGGTCTGGACGGCTTGGCCGTTACAGGCGCAACCGGACGGATCGGGACCCTGTTGCGCGGCATTTGGTCGAATGGTGGGGCCGATGGCATTGCTTGGCTCGCGCGGTCGGACGAACCATTACCGGACATGCTGCACGGACGGCGAACCCTGTTGGCGCTGGCCGGGGTGACCTGTGGGGATGCGGCGGCCATCGACAGTAACGTCACACTCGCCATCGGAGCGCTGGATGCTGCCCGTGACGAAAATCTGGATCGCGTTTTCCTGATGTCCTCCGCCGCGGTCTATGGCCGCGCAAAGGGCCGCCTGAGCGAAGATCGCACGCCAACGCCCATTGGCTCCTATGGCGCGGCAAAGGCCCGGATGGAGGCCGCTGCTGCCGAATGGACGGAACACCATCCCGATGGCCCGCAAGTCACCTGTTTGCGGTTGGGGAATGTCGCCGGGGCGGATGCCTTGCTCGGACAGCTGAATGGGTGCGCACCCAGCCTCGACGTCTTCGCAAACGGTCGCACCCCTTGTCGCAGCTATCTTGGCCCTGTCTCTCTGGCTGCGATCCTGTCCCGGTTGTTCGTCTGTCCATCCCCTTTGCCGCCGGTATTGAACGTCTCGGCCCCGGATCCTGTCGACATGGCAGACCTGCTTCGTGCTGCAGATCGGCAATGGCTCGGTATACCGGCGGGCGTGGATGCCATAGCGAAAGTCTCGCTCGACGTGCGGGTATTGCGCAGGTTTGTGGATTTGCCCGAAGGTTGTGCAAGCCCGGAGCGTATCGTCGCCGAATGGCGCGGTCTGGCCGCATGACGCCCGGCAAACGTCTCTTCGATATCCTGTTTTCGCTGTATCTGATGGCGTTTCTCGCACCGGTTTTCGTGATGGTGACGTGGAATGTCTGGCGCAGACAGGGGCGTCCGATTTTCCACGGGTCGGAACGAATGAAGACCACGACCGAAAGCTTCGTTCTTTGGAAATATCGCACCATGCAGCCAGTGCCGTCCGATAGCGGCGTCACCGGCGGGGACAAGGCGGCACGGGTTACGGATTATGGCAAGGCCCTGCGGCAGCGGCGGCTGGATGAATTGCCGCAACTCTGGAACATCCTGCGTGGAGATATCAGTTTCGTCGGACCGCGCCCGCCCCTGCGCCGCTATGTCGAGATGTTTCCGGATCTGTATGCGCGGATCCTGGCCTCCCGTCCCGGTGTCACCGGTTTGGCCAGCCTGATCTTTGCCCCGCACGAGTATCGCCATCTGGCCCGCACGACCACGCCGACCCAGACCGAGGCCGTCTATATTGGCATTTGCATTCCCAGAAAAGCCAGACTCGACCTTTTGTATCACCGGCACCGCAGCTTCTGGCTGGACGTCAAACTGATCTCCTGGACGACGGCCAGGTTTTTTCCGGATCGTCTGCGCCCCCGGCGCAAGGGCAGGCCAGTCTGAGAGATCCTGGCCTGGCACAGTCGCTTCAGCCGCGATCGAACCGGGTCACCAGTTCGACATGCGGCGACCAGCGGAACTGGTCTACCACGGTGACCGGTCCCATCCGCCAACCGGCCCCCACCAATATCGCGGCATCCCGCGCGAACGTGCCCGGATTGCAGCTGACGAATGCGATCGTCGTCAGATCAGAGACGGCAAGCTGCGCCACCTGAGCTTCGGCCCCGGCGCGAGGCGGGTCAATGACCGCCGCGTCGTAGCGCGACAATTCCTCTGACAGCAAAGGATTACGGAACAGATCACGCACCTGCGCGGTAACCGCCTTCAATCCGGTCGCGTGTCGTGCACCGTGGGCCAGTGCCTCGATCAGTGCACGGTCGCCCTCGATAGCATGGACCGGTGCCATTTTTGCAATCGGAAACGTGAATGTGCCGCAGCCCGCGAACAGGTCGACGACACTTTGCGCACCCGCAAGGCTTTCGTTCACGGCATTGACCAGTGCTGCTTCTCCCTCGGCTGTGGCCTGCAGGAAGGCCCCCGGCGGCAGCATCACGCGAGCCGCGCCCAACGTCACGACAGGAGGGGTCTGTTGCAGCGCCGTCTCGCCGTTCCAGGTGATCCGCGCGAAGGCCATGGCCAATGGCGCGAGGGCAAGCATGACATCGCGGTCAAACGGTTTCGCCTGCTCCACCGACAGGTCGATACCGGTGGCGGTCTGCGTGACGTGCAACGTAACCTCGCTCCCGCGCGTCGCGGCTAGCCGGGTAATCTGATCCAGCGCTGGCAGCGCGGCGATCAGATCGGGGTGCAGCAACCGACAGTCGGGCCCCTCGACGATGTCGGTGCCCCCCGCCACGTGAAACCCGACCTGTGCGCCCTTCTTGGTGCGCCGCCCCGACAGCGCAGCGCGGCGACGGCTGTTCGGCGGCGATGTCTGGACCCCGGTAATCCTGGCGTCGATCCCGACCCGTGCCAGTGTGTCGCGCACCAGCCCGGCTTTCCACCCTTCAACGAACGCGTCCGATGCGTGCTGAAGCGAACATCCTCCGCAGCGACGATAATGCGGACAGGGCGCGGTAACGCGATCGGTCGAGGGTGTGACGATTTTCGGGGCGATGATCCGGTCGCCGGTGACTTCACCCTCGACGACCTCGCCCGGCAGGGTGCGTGCGGCGAAAACCGGGCCTTCGGGACCGGACGCGATGCCGTCGCCATGATGGCCAAGGCGGGTGATGGAAAACGTCATGTCGGGTCTTTCGCGAAACGAAGCGGGGCACATCTGTCTCATGTCACTCCGCCGCAAGGTCCTCCACCCCGATGAAGCCACCGGACTGACGATCCCAATAGCGGGCATAAGTGCCTTTTGCAGCCAGCAACTCACTGTGGGTTCCGGCCTCGACGATTTGCCCGGCCTCCAGCACGACGATGCGATCCATGCGGGCGATGGTGGACAGTCGGTGGGCAATGGCGATCACGGTCTTGTCCTCCATCACGCGATCCAGTGCGGTCTGGATCGCAGCCTCGACCTCGCTGTCGAGTGCACTGGTGGCTTCGTCCAGAACCAGAACCGGCGCGTCTTTCAGGATGGCACGGGCCAGGGCAATTCGCTGGCGCTGCCCTCCCGACAGTTTGACGCCGCGTTCGCCCAGATACGCATCGTACCCGGTGTTTCCTTTGTGATCGCGCAAGCCGGTAATGAACTCATGCGCCTCGGCCCGTCGCGCGGCGTCTTCGACCTCGGCCTGCGTCGCATCGGGGCGACCGTACAGAATGTTGTCGCGCGCAGTCCGGTTGAACATCGCCGTTTCCTGCGTGACCATCCCGATCTGCCGTCGCAGACTGTCTTGGGTAATGTCGCGGATGTCGCGCCCATCCAGCGTGATATGTCCGGATTCCGGGTCATAAAGCCGCAGCAACAAGGCCACGAGCGTCGACTTGCCTGCGCCCGATGCCCCGACCACGCCCAGCTTTTCGCCCCGCTCAAGCGTCAGAGTCAGGTCGACAAGTCCGCCACCCTCTCGTCCATAGCTGAAGGTTACGCCTTCGAATGCGATGCGCCCTTCCGCACGGTCAACCTCCAGCGCGGCGTCTCCGTCGCGCAGGGTCCAGCGCGGCGTCAGCGTATTCATCCCGTCCTCGATCTCGCCCACGTCGGCATACATCGACATAAGCGTGAAGCTGACCCAGCCTGTCATCTGTGCAATCCGGATGGCGATGGCCCCCGCCGCGCCGATGTCACCCGGCGTGGCGGTGCCCGACTGCCACAAAAGAACCGTTCCGCCGATCAGCAATACGGGCAGCAAACCCGCGATCGCCATCAGGGCGAAACGAAAGGCGGTCGAAACATGCCCGAACTCGACCGCGCGCAGCCGCAGGCGTTCCATCGCATCGAGCGCGGTGCGATCCTCGTGATCGCCATGGCCGAACAGTTTCACGGTTTTGATGTTGGTGATCGTATCCACCACCTGCCCGGTGACCATCGCACGCGCCGCCGCGCGGGCCTTGGACCGCCCGCGAATGCGCGGCATGAACCATCGGATCAGCGCGAAATAGATACCAAGCCAGATCGTCAGAGCCAGCGCCACACGCCAGTCGATGGAAATCAGCAGGATCGCCGAACCGACCATCGACGCCAGTGCAAAGGCGATGACGTTGATGAACTCGTTCGCCACCGATGTGACGGCACGTGCCGTCTGCATCTGCTTGGTGGCGATGCGGCCTGCAAAATCGTTGTCGAAGAAGGTGACCGCCTGGCCCAGTGTCCAGCGGTGCAGACGCGACTGGACCAGAGGGTAAATATTCGGCGTGACGGCGATACCGTTCATCGCAGCCGAACTGCCGAACAACAGCGGACGCAGGATGATGTAGAACGCCGCGAACCCTCCAAGCAATGCGGCGTTGCGGACGAAATATCCCTCCGGCCCGGTCATGGCGCTGTCGATCACGGCACCCAACAGGAAAGCGGTGATGACCTCGGACACTCCGGCTGCGGCGCTGATTGCAAAGGCCCACCCCATTACGCCCCAGGACCCCGACAGACCCCAGCGAATAAACGCGGCCAACGTCTGCGGTGGCGGACCATCGGCGTGCAGGAAAGGATCGAACAGATGGGACAGACGCTGAATGACAGTCATTCCGCGGCCTCTCGCGTGTCGATGAAACCGCCCGACTGGCGTGCCCAGAATTGCGAATACAGCCCGCCGGCGGCCAGCAGCTTGTCGTGCGTATCCTCTTCTATGATGCGTCCGTCGTCGATTACCAGAATGCGGTCCATCGCGGCGATGGTCGACAGACGGTGTGCGATGGCGATCACCGTCTTGCCTTCCATCATGCCATAGAGCGTGTCCTGAATAGCGGCCTCGACCTCGCTGTCGAGTGCGCTCGTCGCTTCGTCCAGAACCAGAACCGGCGCGTCTTTGAGGATTACGCGGGCCAGCGCGATCCGCTGCCGTTGCCCGCCGGACAGCTTCACGCCCCGTTCGCCGACATGCGCATCATAACCCGTTCGCCCCTCGGGATCGGCAAGATCAAGGATGAACTCATGCGCCTGCGCCTTACGGGCCGCCGCCTCGACCTGCGCGTCGGTCGCATTGGCGCGGCCATAGCGGATGTTGTCGGCAACCGACCGATGCAGAAGCGAGCTGTCCTGCTGCACCATGCCGATAGCGTGCCGCAGGCTGGATTGCGTAACATCGCGCAGGTCCTGACCGTCGATGGTGATCGTCCCGGCTTCGGGATCGTAGAACCGCAGCAACAGCTTGACCAAGGTAGATTTGCCCGCGCCCGATCGCCCGATCAATCCGACCTTTTCACCCGGACGGATATGAAGCGTCAGGTCGGTCACGCCGCCCTTGCCGCCGCCGTAATGATGCGTGACGCGGTGGAAGCCAATGGCGCCATCCGTCAAGTCCAGCGGCACGGCCCCCTGCGAATCGCGCAAGTGGATCGGTTGCGCGATGGTTTCCATGCCCTCCTCGACGACGCCGAGGCTGCGGAAGAAAGAGGTCAGTGCCCACATGATCCAGCCGGTCATCGCGTTCAGGCGCAGCACCAGTGCGGTGGCCGCTGCGATCACTCCCACCGAAGCCGTGCCTCCGGCCCAGAGACTGATCCCCCAGCCGACGACGCCAACGATAAGAAGACCGTTCAGCGTGACAAGCGACACGTCCATGATGGTGAAGATCCGCATTTCGCGCGCGAAGGTGGCGCGTGTCGTCTCGATGGCGGACTTGGCATAGGCCAGCTCCTCGCCTTCGTGTGCGAACAGTTTCACGGAATGGATGTTGGTATAGGCATCGACCACCCGGCCCGTCGTCATCGACCGCGCATCGCTGCTGGCCTTGGATGCGGGGCCGACACGCCGGACCGTCCAGCGCACCAGCACCGCATACAACGCGAACCAGATCAGCAGAGGGATCACCAGCCGCGGGTCGGCGTCGAACAGCAAGATGCCCGCACCGATGAAATAGGCCAGAGCAAAAGCGATCGCGTCGAACACCTGAAACACTGCCTCGCCCGCAGCCGGGGGAGCCTGCATGATGCGGTTGGCGATGCGTCCGGCAAAGTCATTCTCGAACCAGCCGACCGACTGGCGCAGCACGTGGTTGTGCGCCCGCCAGCGCATCAATGTGCCGTAGTTCGGCAGGATTGCGTTATTCAGAAGCAATGTGTTCAACGTCTGCAACGCGGGCCGCAGAATCAGGATGAACAGCGCGACGGCGACCAGTTCCATGCCGTTGTCGCGGAAGAAGGTGGCGGGCGCGCTTTCCGTCAGGCTGTCGACCAGCCGCCCCATATAGGCCAGCAGCCAGATTTCGACCACTGCGACCAGCACGGCAACCAGGGCGGTCACGGCGAAGACCCGTTTGAAGGGGCGCGAATAATCCTTGAGAAACGGCCAGAGCCGGGCTGGAGGAGTGTCGGACTCCATATGCGGCGCATAGGGGTCGACCAGGGTTTCGAAGAAGCGGAACATCGGATGGGCTCTCGGGGTGCCTTAGCGAGTATAGCCCGTCACGCGAGGAAGACCATGAATCCCGAAGCGGCAAGCGCCAGAGCCATTACGGTCGTAAATACGCGCCAGGCCAGCGGGGTGCGGAGCAGATAAGCCAAGAGGGTTCCGGCGAATGTCCAGAACAGGCAGACGAACAGGTTGATCCCGCTGAACGCGCCGCCGATGCGCAACGCCTCCTGCGCCGCGGGCAAGGTGCTGGCATAGCCCGATGCAGCTGCCAGCGCGATAATCCAGATCTTAGGGTTGACCCATTGGAACAGCACCGCTTCCACGAATGTGAAGGGTCGGTCGCGACCTTCGGTGGTCACACCGCGCGACCGGAACAACTTCCACGCCATCCAGAAAATCCACGTCACGGCTGCGACCTGTAACGCCAGTTTCAGCACCGGGATCGCCAGCAGGAGCGCGCCGATACCCAAAGCAGTCAGTGCAGAAGTGATGCCCACGCCGATTGCCACGCCCAAAACGTGTGGAATGGTTCTGCCAAACCCAAAGCGCGCGCCCGATGCAGTCAGCAGGATGACGTTCGGGCCAGGCGTGAACAGGCCGAAAAAGACAAATAGGTAGAGCGGGTCGATCAAGGCTTCCGATCCGCACGGGCCGCCGCAATCAGTTCAGCATGTGTCGCGCGCCCCCTGGTGGACCGCCACAGCTTGCGGGCCGCCTCCAGTGCGCTGCCCAGCGCCGGGCCGGACAGGCCGGGCATAAGGTCGGATGCGGACAGCGGGAAGTCCGCCTTTGCTCCGTCCCGTGCCTCGGCCAGCAGCGCTGGATCAATGTCCTGGCCAAGCAGAGCGGCCTGCACGAACATGGCATCCTGCGCCAAACCCCGGCCATAGATGTCCCCCATGGCGAAGGGGGAGATATCGCTGCGCGCGGCATCAGTCAGATTTTGCACCTCCCGCATCTCCTTTTTCGACAGACGCAGACCCGAGGTATCGCCGCCCAAAAGCGCCAGTCGCCGTGTCCAGTCGCCGGGCGAGGCCTCCAGATGGATCAGCACGGGAAGCGCGGTGGCATCGGCCCCCGGCAAAACCCGTTGCAGGATGCCGGTCTGCGCCATCGCAGCGAGGGCAGGTGCCGGGTCAGGTGCGCCCAGCAGCTTGCGAATTTCATGGCCCACCCGCTCCCGGCTCAGCCGGGTCAATCCTTCGGCGTGATCGGCGCAGGCTGCCAACCCGTCTGCGTCCAGACCCAGAGCCGGGTCACCGTACCAGGCCGTAAAGCGGAAGAACCGCAGGATACGCAGATAATCTTCGGTGATGCGCGCCACCGGGTCGCCGATGAACCGGACATGACGCGCGCGCAGGTCGTCCAGACCACCCAAGGGGTCCACGATGACACCCGACGCATCGGCATAGAGCGCGTTCATCGTGAAATCGCGCCGCGCCGCATCCTCAGTCACATCGTCGGAGAATGCGACCGTCGCATAGCGTCCGTCGGTATCGATATCGCGGCGGAACGTCGTAATCTCATACGGGGTGCCGTCCGAAATGACCGTGACCGTCCCGTGATCGATACCGGTCGGAACCACCTTGAACCCGACCGCCTCGGCCACGTCCATCACCCGGTCTGGTGTGGCATTCGTTGCAAGGTCGATATCCGAGACAGGCACACCCAAAAGCGCATTTCGCACGCAGCCTCCCACTGCCAGTGCCCGATACCCTGCATCGTTCAGCGCAGTGAACACCGCCTGCGTACGCGAGGCTGTCAGCCAGTCATCGGTTATCCGCATTCGTCCCTTCCGCTCCCATCCGGTCTGCCAGCCCCCGCAGAATCCGGGCCGTCGCGCCCCAGATGTAATAGGGACCATAGGGCACGGCATAATACCTGCGCCACTCCCCTCGCCAGCGCCGTTGCTCGATGACGAAACTGGCGGGGTTCAGAACATGGGACGGTGGCACGGTAAAGACTTCGGCCACTTCCCCCGGTTCGGGTATCGGATCGAACGCCATGATCCGGGCCAGCACCGGCGTGACGGTGAAGCCGGTCACTGTCTCGTGGCTGGGCAGTCGGCCCAGAATGCGGGTGTGGCTTTCGGGCAGGCCGATCTCCTCGCTGGCTTCGCGCAACGCGGCCTGTTCGGGGGTCTCCCCCGCCTCCATCTTGCCGCCGGGAAAGGAAATCTGACCGGGGTGATGGCGCAGACTGGAGCTGCGCTTGGTGAGCATCAGGCGAAGCCCCTTGGGCGTTTCGACGAAGGGCACCAGAACGGCCGCGTCCCGCAGGATGCGACCGCCCGGCAAGATAACGTCCGGGTTCAGGTCAAAGTCCGACGACGCGCCGCCGTTGCGGGCCAGCGCGGCGATCAGGGCATCAGGCGTCATCGGCCGATTTCGTGGCCTCGAAGCCCAGCGTCTGCGGGTCGAATTCATAATGTGCGCCGCAGAACTGACAATCGGCAGTCACGCGCCCGTCGTCGGTCGTCATATGCGTGATGTCCTTGGCCGAATAGATCGAAAGCGATTGCCGAACCTTGTCGGCAGAACAACTGCATCCAAAGCGGATCGGCTGGCTTTCGAAAACGCGCGGACCTTCATCGTTAAACAGCCGCACCAACAGATCGGTGGGTGCGAGCGTTGGACCGATCAGCTCCAACTCATCGGTAGTGTCCAGCAAGATATTTGCACGCGACCAGTTTTCGCCAGCGTCGTTATCCAGAATATCGGCAGCGGTCAACAGTCCGCCCTCGCCTGAACCGCCCTCGCCGGTGGCGAAGGGGCTGGCCTTGGGCATGTGTTGCAGCATTATGCCACCGGCCCGCCACGTCTCGGGCTGGCCCGGCGTGCTGGACCGGCCATAGGCCAGTGCGAACCGCGTGGGAATCTGTTCGGACTGCGCAAAATAGGTCTCGGCGCAGGCAGACAGCGACCCGCCCGACAGCGGAGTAATCCCCTGGTAGGGGGCCATATCGGGACCCTGATCGATCAGGATGGCGAAATATCCGCTGCCGACCAGATCAAATGGCCGGACGTTTGCCGCAGTCATCTCGTCCAGCCGATCACGGTCGAAACTGGCGTAGGCGCGGATGCGGGCAGGCTGACCGTCATCGGTGGGGCCATAGTAATCGGTCGCCAGCAGGCGCGCCGGACCATCGCCACGCACCTGCAGCGACAGCTTCCAGCGCAGCTTGATCGTCTGCCCGATCAGCGCGGTCAGCAGCGCCATTTCCGCCACAAGAGCCTCGATCGCGGGGGGGTAATCATGCTGCGCCAGCACATCCTCCAGCACACCGTCAAGACGGGCGATCCGCCCGCGGATGTCGGAAGAGTCGAGCTGGAACGGCAACACGGTGTCATCCCAGATATGGGTCGTCGCATCAGTCATGACGGAGGTCCTTCGATTGCCCAAACGGCTTTCACCGCGCGTCCGGGACTGGCATTGACAGGAACATATAGGCACAGCAACCGCAGGACCAACCCCATGATCCCACGCTTTGGCCGCGCACCCCGCCCCGGCACCGTCTATCGACATCGTCCGGGAGCCTATGCGGTGCTGATCCGCGACGGAAAGATGCTTCTGACGCGGCAGGTCACGGCGGACATCGACGAACTGCAACTGCCCGGTGGCGGGATCGATCCCGGCGAATCGCCCCTGCCCGCACTGATCCGCGAGTTGCGGGAGGAGACGGGATATTCCGCCATCCTGACCCGTAAGCTGGGCGTGTTCCGCGATTTCACATGGATGAGCGACTATGGGTTTCATGCCGCAAAACTGTGCCACCTCTATCTGGGTCGACCGGGATTGCGGCGGGGTCATCCAAGCGAGGCAGGCCATTCCGCTGTCTGGATGCCATGGCGGGCGGCCATCGCGGGGCTGGCCAGCGATGGAAGTCGCCGCCTTCTGATGCATCGGCTTGGCTGACGGCTACCCCGCCGCCAAGCCACGTTTCGACGCCGAAGCGGTTTCGTAACGGAACAGCAGCATGGAAATGTCATCTTCGAAATCATTGATGCCCGAATGGTTGCGCAAGGCCGCTTCGATACTGTCGACCGCGGCTTCGGCCCCGTCGGGAATAGCCGACAACAGGTTCATCAGCCCCTCCTCCTCCAGCATGTCGCCCCAGGTATCGGCGCATTCTGTCAGACCATCCGAATAGGTCAGAAAAGCATCGCCTGGATTCAGCTGGACCGTGGTGCAGTCGAAGGCAAGACCAGGCAGAAGGCCGACGGGCGGACCGCCGTCACCGACCTGTTCGACCGTGCTGTCCGCGCGCCGGATCAACGGATGCGGATGGCCCGCCTGACAGAAGACGACCTGCCCCGTGACGGTATCGACATAGGCGAGGACGGCGGTGAAATAGATGTCTGATTCCATTTCCGACAGCATGAAACTGTTCAGACGCTCCATCACCACTTCGGGGTTGTAGACATCGCGCCCGTTGGACCGAAAGGCGATGTTTGCCCGCCGCGAGTTCCACGAGAACAAGGCCGCAAGCCGCCCCGTCAGAAGGGCCGACGCGACACCGTGCCCGGACACGTCGATGGAGTAGAGACCAATTCGCGTGTCCGAAATCGGAAAATAGCCGACAAGGTCGCCACCGATCTGCCCCGAGGTGACCAATCGCAGCGACAGGTCCGACCCTTGGAAGTGATGGTTTCGATCGGGAATGAATGCCATCTGCAGCTTTCGCGCTTCCGCCAGATCGCGGTCCATCGCGTCATGCAAAGTGGTCAGGTCGCGTAACGTCGTATGAACCTCGTGGTTTCGGTGCAGCAGCGCCTCTTGCATATCCAGGATGCGGCGACCCGTGTTGATGCGTGCCCGAAGTTCGGTCAGATCCAGCGGTCGCGTCACGAAATCGTCTGCCCCTGCCTCCAGCCCAATGGCCTTTTTCGAGCGATCCGTCTCGGAGGTCATCAAGATAAAATAGGCATAATCATCGCGGGCCAACTGTCTGAATGCGCGGCAGAAGTCGGGCCCATCCATGCCCGGCATCTGCCAATCGCTGAGAACCATTCCGATATCTGCCCCTTCATCGGTCATGCACAGGAACAACGCCTGGGCCGCGTCAGCGACCATAGTGACGTCCAGATCCATTCGGCACAGAACGCAGGCCAGCAACTGCCGCTGCGATTCGCTGTCGTCCACGATCAGCACTCGCAGTCTGTCCTGCGCTGGAGGCGGCATATCGGGTTCAGATCTGATCATCGGTCCGCGTCATCGTTCACATCCGGCAGATGTGCACCGCCAGCATTAACGCCAGGTGAAGAAAACAAATCGAAACAATCGGACTGTGGCAGTTAACATTATCTTATGACCTCGCTGCGATAGACGACCGCATGATCGACACTGAGCGCATTGCTGAATTGCAGGCCGAAATTGGTGCGGAAGACTTGTCTTGCATCGTCTCGGTCTACCTGGAGGAGGCGCGGGCAACTCTGGCACAGATCGCGGCGGGCCTGACGGAGGAAGATCACGCGCGTGCGATTCATTTTCTGCGCAGTGGCGCGCTCAATATCGGGCTGAGCGGCGTGGCGGATGTGGCGGGGAAAATGACTTGCCGTGCGGCGTCCAGCCGCGATGACTGTGCCGATCGCTTTCGCGATGTGCTGGACCACACGATGGCGGAGGTCACGGATAGTCTTGCGTAATCCATCCGACCGGAAGAAATGATCAGATCACGAGTTCGCCCAGAAGCGGGTCATCGGTCAGGTCGCGGGCCGCCATGCCCAGTTCCGCCATCCGCGTTTCCAGTTGCGCGAAGGCCTGTGGCTCGCGGCTCTCGATTCCAATCAGGACACTGCCGAAGTTGCGGGCAGATTTCTTGAGATATTCGAATCGCGCGATGTCGTCATACGGCCCGAGAATATCCAGAAAATCCCGCAATGCTCCGGGGCGCTGCGGCATCCGCAGGACGTAGTATTTCTTCAGGCCGGCAAACCGCATTGCGCGTTCTTTTACATCCGGCAAACGCTCGAAATCGAAGTTGCCGCCGGTGGCGACGCATACGATGCGCCGCCCTTCGATCTCGGGTCCCAGGTCGCGCAGCGCGTCGATCGACAGCGCGCCCGCTGGCTCCAGCACGATGCCTTCTGTGTTCAGAATCTCCTGAATTGTAATGCAAAGTCTGTTTTCCGGGATACGCAGGACATGCTGTGGCGGCACCTGTCGCAAAATGTCAAAGGGGCGCACGCCGATCCGGGCGACGGCAGCCCCATCTACGAAACTGTCCAGCGTCGGCAAAGTGACCGGCGCACCGGCCACAAGCGCCGCGGTCAGACTGGCCCCGCCCGCAGGCTCTACATATCGTATGTCCGGCGTTGTTCCGATGGCTCGGAAATACGCCAGCATCCCCGCCGACAATCCGCCGCCGCCCACCGGCAATATGACCAGGTCGGGCGCCTCGGGCATCTGGTCCAGCATTTCGACCGCGACGGAGGCCTGGCCTTCGATCACGTCGTCGTCATCGAAGGGCGACAGGAAGTGCGCCCCCGACTCCGCGCAGAATGCCTGCGCTGCGGCCAGCGTGGCATCGAAGAAATCGCCGATCAGGCGGATTTCGACGTGGTCCCCCCCGAACAGACGGGTCTTGTCGATTTTCTGGCCCGGTGTGGTGACCGGCATGAAAATCACTCCATCAACGCCCAGATGGCGGCACATCCATGCCACCCCCTGCGCATGATTTCCCGCGCTGGCACAGGCCACGCGCCCCCCTCCCAACTTTCGCATCGCATTGAACGCGCCGCGCAGTTTGTAGGAGCGCACCGGCGTCAGATCTTCCCGCTTGAGCCAGATATCGGCTCCGAACCGATCCGACAGATATTCGTTTCTGGCCAGAGGCGTGGGCGGAAAAACGTCGCGCATGGCCAGAGTCGCTGCCTGCGCGCGGGATGCGAAATCAGTCAACCGGACGGCCTTCGACCAGATGACCGTACAATGCCGTCAACGTGCCGACCCCCAGGATCAGGCCGATCCAACCGATGACCAGTTGATAGACTACGGTGATGATCCCCGGCCCGGCATCCGCCGTCGCATCGGCTCCACCCCCATCGATCAGCGCGGGCAGTTGCAGCATCAGGGTGAACCCGACTGTCAAAATCGCCAACACCAGCACCGTGCCCACATGATTTCGGGTCACCTCCAGCGATTGGCTCAGGGTTATCGGCTGGCCGATGGCTCCGGCGGGCAGGACCAGCGCTAGGCGGTAGAACAGGATCATGCCGACGAACAAACCGCCCGTTCCCGCCAACATCCCGGCCAAGGGCGGAGCCAGCATTCCGACGACAAGGTTTATAACGAGCGACGTCAGAAAGATTCCCAGCAGCATGATCACACCGACAAGCAACGATCGTCCCAGATAGCCCAGCATCTCCGGGCCGCGAAACGCCGGCATCCATCCGTCGAAGGTTTCGGACAACAGCACATAGCGATGCCAGTTCACGGCAATCCAGATCGTCGCGATCATATTGGCCAAAAGCACGAACATCTGACCGCCAAGGAACCCCGCGGGTGGCATGTTGTCCGGGTCGAAACCTGTCGCGCCGATCCATTCGGGATAGCTGACCGAAAGCCAGACGGTGACAGCCACGACCAGCAGATAGGGAACCGCCGACAGCCGTAACGCATCTCCAAGGTTGTCGATAATCAACATCACCGCGCGTAGAAACAATTTCCAGCCGAGCATCCGGACCTCCCTCGTCGTTCGGAGCAAGGCCTATGCCTGCGGGCCCGCTGGCGTCAATGTCGTCTGTTCGCCGCGTTGCCTTCACCCTGCGCGCCTTGCAGGTGCCCGGCGATTGTCCTACGCCGTCGGCGACATATCGGAGACACCCATGGACGCCCCCAAGAAAGTCGTGCTTGCCTATTCGGGCGGACTTGACACCTCGATCATCCTGAAATGGCTGCAAACGGAATATGGCTGCGACGTCGTAACCTTCACTGCCGACCTGGGTCAGGGCGAGGAGTTGGAGCCTGCCCGCGCCAAAGCCAAAATGATGGGCGCTTCGGCCATTCACATCGAAGATCTGCGCGAGGAATTCGTCCGCGATTTCGTCTTCCCGATGTTCCGGGCCAACGCGCTGTACGAGGGGCTGTATCTGCTGGGCACATCCATCGCGCGGCCCCTGATCTCCAAACGGCTGGTGGAGATCGCCGCCGATGAAGGCGCCGATGCCGTGGCCCATGGTGCGACGGGCAAGGGCAACGATCAGGTCCGGTTCGAGTTGGCGGCCTATGCTCTCAACCCGGACATCAAGGTCATCGCGCCGTGGCGTCTGTGGGACCTGTCGTCGCGCACGAAGCTGATCGATTTCGCCGAAAAGCATCAGATCCCGATCGCCAAGGACAAGCGCGGCGAAGCCCCGTTCAGCGTTGATGCGAACCTTCTGCACACCTCGTCCGAGGGCAAGGTTCTGGAAAACCCCGGCGAAGAGGCCCCCGATTACGTGCTTCAGCGGACGACGCGCCCAGAAGACGCACCCGACGAAGCGCAGATGGTCGAAGTCACGTTTGAACGCGGCGATGCCGTCGCCATAGACGGCGAGGCGATGTCCCCCGCGACAATCCTGACCAGGCTGAACGAGTTGGGTGGCAAGCACGGGATCGGTATTCTGGATCTGGTGGAAAACCGTTTCGTCGGCATGAAATCCCGTGGCATCTACGAGACGCCGGGCGGCACGCTGCTTCTGGAAGCGCATCGCGGTATCGAACAGATCACACTGGATGCCGGTGCGGGTCACCTGAAGGACAGCATCATGCCGCGCTATGCGGAGCTGATCTACAACGGCTTCTGGTTCTCGCCCGAGCGGGAGATGTTGCAGGCGCTGATCGACAAATCGCAGGAACATGTCTCGGGCACAGTCCGCCTGAAACTCTACAAGGGCAGCGCCCGCACCGTCGCCCGCTGGTCCGATCACAGCCTCTATTCCGAGGCGCATGTCACCTTCGAAGATGACGCCGGGGCCTATGATCAACGCGACGCCAAGGGGTTCATCCACCTGAATGCGCTGCGCCTGAAATTGGTGGCCAACCGCAACAAACGCGTCGCGAAGTGAACATTGGACGCATCGCGCTGACCTTCGCCATCGGCGTATCCGGCGTGATCGTATTCAGGGCAGCGGGTCTTCCGCTGCCCTTTTTGCTGGGCCCCATGCTGGCCTGTCTGGTCGCCGCGCTGGCGGGCCTGAAACTGTCCAGTTGGGCACCTCTGACGAACGCGATGCGGACGATCCTGGGTGTCGCAGTCGGCGCATCCTTCACGCCCGCGGTCATCGTCCAGATGGGAGACATGCTTGTGTCGTTGGCCTTGGTCCCTCTGTTCCTGCTGGTTTGTGGCGTTCTGGGCTATCCGTTTCTGCGCCGGGTCGCCGGATTCGATGCCCCGACCGCATTCTATTCGGCTATGCCCGGCGGCTTGCAGGATATGCTGCTGTTCGGCGAGGAGGCGGGCGGCGACCCCCGTGCCATGTCGCTGTTACATGCTACCCGCGTCCTGCTGATCGTGACGATCCTGCCGCTGCTCCTGTGGCTGGCATGGGGTATAGACCTGACCTTGCCCCCCGGCGCGCCCGCCTCCTCTCTGCCATGGCCAGAAATGGCGATCATGGTGGTCTCCGGTATCGCCGGTTGGCAGGTCGCCAGCCGGATCGGAATGTTCGGCGCATCGATTCTGGGGCCATTGATCCTGACGGCGGCGTTGGCCCTGACAGGCGTGATCGAACACCGCCCCCCGGCCGAAGCGATCATGGCGGCGCAGTTTTTCATCGGTCTCGCCGTCGGTGTGAAATATACCGGTATCACGGTGACCGAGGTTCGCCGAATCCTGGGGGCGGGTCTGGGCCATGCGGCCATTCTAGGGGGCGTGGCCTTCGTCTTCGCCGAAGCCGCTCTTATCATGGGCCTGGCCCCGCCTCTGGATGCGATCCTGGCCTTCGCGCCCGGCGGACAGGCGGAAATGGCCGTTCTCGCCATCGTTGCCGGGGCGGATGTTGCCTATGTCATCCTGCACCATGTGCTGCGCATTGTAATCGTAATCGTCGGCGCGCCGCTGATCTTCCGCTTCCTGCGCTGACCGACCATCCTGCGCCATCGGGTTCCGTCAGACGTGAGATGAGGGCCATGATGCATTGCCCTGCCATCCGAGGAGGAGAGGTCGATTTAATCAATCCAGACCTTTTCCATGTCGCCGCCTTCTGACATGCCGCGCAGGATGGAATATGCCGCCTCAAAAGCAACCGTCGCTGTGATCGGCGCGGGTCCGGCAGGCCTGATGGCGGCCGAAGCGGCGGCTCGGGCGGGATGCAGCGTCGCAATCTATGACCAGATGCCCAGCCCGGCGCGCAAGTTCCTGATGGCAGGCAAATCCGGCCTGAACATCACGCGGGCCGATGATCAATTCGCCGACGTCTACGCCTGCCCCCCGCTGAACCCGATGATCGCGGCACTCGGGCCGTTGCAAGTTCGCGACTGGATGGACGGCTTGGGGCAGGCCTCTTTCGTCGGCTCGACCGGGCGGGTTTTTCCCGATGTCATGAAGGCATCGCCCCTGTTGCGGGCCTGGCTTGCGCGTCTGGATGAGTTAGGCGTTACCCTGCACCGTCGCGCGCGCTGGACGGGGTGGGACGGCGCGGCGCTGACCTTCTCGGACGGGACGACGGCTTTGCCGGATGCCACGGTCCTTGCGCTTGGCGGCGCATCGTGGCGCAGGCTGGGATCGGACGGCGAATGGGCCGCGTTGCTGGACGACGTTGCTCCTTTCGCCCCGTCGAACGTCGGCTTCCGCGTCCACTGGTCATCGCACATGGACCGCCATTTCGGCGCGGCGGTGAAAAACTCAGGACTGATCGTCGACGGCAAAACACATCGAGGAGAAATCACTATCTCTGCAAAGGGGCTGGAGGGGGGTGGCCTGTATCCCCTGACCCCCGCCCTGCGCGACGGCGCGCAGCTGGCGCTTGACCTGAAGCCGGACATGACGCCTGCGCAGGTCCGCGACCGGCTGGAACCGCCGGGCAAGGACAGCCTGCCGAACCGCCTACGAAAGGCGCTGCGTCTGACGCCGGTGCAGATCGCTTTGTTGCACGAATTCGGAAGGCCGTTGCCCGCCGATCTCTCCCCGTTGATCAAGCATCTGCCCGTGCCCCTGCGCGGCCCTCGCCCGCTGGACGAGGCAATTTCCACTGCGGGCGGCCTGCGCTGGTCGGCGATGGATGACGCGCTGATGATCGAAGCCCGTCCCGGCACATTCGCGGCAGGCGAGATGCTGGATTGGGAAGCCCCGACCGGCGGCTATCTTCTGACCGCCTGCCTCGCGACCGGGCACTGGGCCGGGCGGCATGCGGCGAATTTCGCCAAATCTCAGCGGTAGCGTGCCATCCAGCCCAGCGTCGCGTCGGTGTCGCTGTCGGGCTTGTATTCTGCCCCCAAAGGCATTTCCCATCCCAGCCGCGCGATTTCGGCGAAGACGTGATCGTAAGACAGTTCCCCCGCATCCGGTGCACCCCGCTCGGGCACGCTGGCAAACTGGATGTGGCCGATCACCGGCAGGCAATCGCGCAACTGCCGCGTCAGGTCGCCGCCCATGATTTGCAGGTGGTAGCAGTCGAACATCAGTTTGACGCCCGCCCGATCCACCCGTTCGATCACGTCGCGCGCCTGCGCCGATGTCGTCAGGAAGTATCCGGGGGCATCGTGATGGTTCAACGGCTCGATCAGGATCGTCATTTCGGGCGCATGATCGCAGGCGAAGCGCAAATTTTCGACAAAGGTGGCATCGGCTTGCAGTCCTTCTGCAAAGCCAGCCATGACATGCACGGCCCCTGATCCGATCGCGCGGGCATAGGCGATTGCCTGCTGGATTGCGGCCTGCGCCTCGGCCTCGTGGCCCGGCAGGGCGGACAGCCCGTTCCCCTCGCCCCTGATCGTGTTAACGCCCAGCGCCGTCAGACCCGTCTCGTCCAGCGCCGCGCGAACGTCTTCGGCTGGCGTGTCATAAGGCCAGTGGAATTCAGCCGCGACAAAACCCGCCGCATGGGCCGCGCGGATGGCGTCGGGCAACGGACGATCCGTCCACAGAAAGCCGAGGTTAGCTGAAAACTTCATCCATCCCACTCCACATCGAATTTGGTCACGACGTCACGAACCTGCGCATCGGTCAGCCCGCGCGGGTTCAGGCCGCGCGTCATCAGCGCCAGTTGCGCCGTGGCCTCCAATTCCTCGATGGCGTTGCAGGCGGCTTCGACGTCCCTGCCCGCCACGACGGGTCCGTGGTTTGCCAACATGACGGCGGTGCGTTTGCCCGCCAGTCCCCGCACCGCCTGCCCCATTGCCGGATCGCCCGGCAGGAAGAACGGCAGCAGCGTCACGCGACCCAGTTGCATGACCGCATAGGGCGTCAGCGGTGGCAGGAAATCTTCGCCAGGTTCGTGCAACATAGACAGAGCGACGGAATGGCAGGAATGCAGGTGGACGACCGCGCCGGTCGTGCCGCGTGTATCGTAAAACGCAGAATGCAAAGGCATTTCCTTGGTCGGACGGTCACCGCTCAAATGGCTGCCATTTGCATCGAACCGCGCCAGCCGTCCGGGGTCCAGCCGCCCGAAGCTGGTCCCGGTGGGCGACACCAGCATCCCGCCGTCCTCGGTCCGGGTCGAGATATTGCCGGTCGATCCATGTGTCAGCCCCCGATCGAACAGGGATTTCGCCAAGACGCACATCTGTTCGCGCAGGCGCGCCTCGGAGCTCACGGAAGCTTCACGCCGGCCTGCGCGGCATAGACCTTGGCGATGGCGGCGTCATCCTCGCGCCCCAATCCCATTTCGACTGCCTTGCGATACCCCCCCAATGCGGCCTGAACCATCGGTAGATCGATGGCGGCATCTGTCGCGATTTCGTTGATGATGCCCAGATCCTTGATCCAGATCTCGACGGCGGAATGCGGTGTGTAATCGCCGTCGCGGATATGCGGACCCCGATTTTCCAGCATCCACGATGTGCCGCCGCATTGCGGAAGGACTTCCATGAACCGCGCGGGGTCAATGCCCTGGGTGATGCCGAAGACCATCGCCTCGGCCATGGTGGCAATATGGGTGCCTGCCAGAACCTGATGCACGGCCTTCATCGCGGAGCCTGCGCCGACCTCCTCGCCCATCCTGAAGACGGTGCGAGCCATGGCATCCAAAGCCGGCTGCGCGGTATCGAAAGCGGCGTTCGGGCCGCTGGCCATGATGCTCAGATCGCCCTGTGCCGCACGGGCCGCGCCACCGGATATGGGCGCGTCGAGGTAGAGGACTTCCCTGGCCTTGCAACGGCTTGCCATGTCGCGCGCGAATGCGGGTGACACCGTGGCGCAGGCCACGACGACGGCACCGGCCCGCAAGCTTGGCAGGATTGCATCGATGACGCTTTCGGTCTGCGCGGCGTTAAGGACAACGATAACAGCGATATCGAGATCCCCGGTCGCAAGGTCTGCGGCGCCATCCAGGACAACGCCGCGCGGGTCATGCCCAACCGTCGGCAGCCCCGCCTTGACGAGCGATTGCGCCATGCCGAGCCCCATGGATCCGAGACCCCAAATTCCAATGTTAGTCATGCGTCATTGCCCTCCTGAATGCAGGCCGAGCCCGCATTGTTTTCATGTGCCTGTGCAGTCTTTCATGCACGTCAAACCCGCGGCCCAACGCCCAGCTACAGCAATGCGCCAACAGGATATCGGGCACCACTGGGTCGTCCCCCATCAGAAACGGACGATCTCCGAGAAGATCTGCCATCACACTGGAGTATTGCAGAAATTGCCATTTCAGACTGGGCTTGATGGCCTCGACCCGATGTTGCTCCGGCAGGACGAAACTGTGCTTGGCAAAATCCCAGAGCACCGCGTCGAACGTCTCGTTTATGGTGTTGGTAAACCCGTCCTGTCGACCGCGGGCATAGGTTCCGGCGGGGTGCGTGAAGCCGCCGTGCTTGTCGGACAGATAAGTCATTTGTGCGACGGAATCGTAGATCATGCCCTCGGAGGTTTCGAGAACCGGAACCTTACCCAGCGGTGAAACGGCTCGCACCTCGGGAGAGCGCGGATCGGCCTGGATCAGAGTATAGGGAAGCTCAAGCTCCTCCAGTATCCAGAGCGTTCGCATCGTCCGGGTCCGGATATTTCCATAGAGTTTGTACATTCTGGGATAACTCCAACCCGATCTTTTCGCATTCTGAGATAACGCTCAGCTGCGCACCATCATCGCCAGCCGGATCAACGCCCGTTCCATCACCGCCATCTGAGGGGCGCGGGACGCGGAACGCAAGGTCAGGTCGGTCTCCATCAGAAGTGCCAGCGCCTGTTCGGACCTGGCACTGCCCCAGGATCGCGCCTGACGTTGCAACGTATCGCGGTTCGGTCCCCAAGCCTGCGCCGTGCCGTTCGCCAGCCCATGCAACTGTTGAAAGTGGCGTGTCGCGAAGATCGCCAGCGTCACCGGCGCGACCCCCTGTCCCGTCAGGCGTTGCATCAGCGGCCCGATCGCCCCTGCATCGCCATCCCCTGCGGCAAGAATAACCTCGTCCATTTCGGCGTCGATGGTGGCAGGGGCCATCAGGGCGATGACTTCTGGCGTCACAGGATCCGTCCCGGCATAAAGAGAGATCTTGGTCAGTGTCTGGCGGAAGTCGCCGGGATCGAGGGCGGCGGCCAGCGCGTCGATGTCGCGGCGCGCCTCGGATGAAAGCGTCAGGCCTTCCGCAGCAAGGGCGGCGTCAATCTCTTCCTGGCCCATCGGATCGTCGTAGAGGCCGACAGCAACCGCACTGGGGTGGGATTCAAATGCCTTACGCAGCTTCGATGTCTTCTTGAGAGCGCCCGCCGTTACCACCAGCGCCGCGTCCCCCTTCGCCCAGCCGTCAAGCGCGGCAAGGATCGGACCGGCCTGCAGTTCGGTGGCGCCGTCGACGAATACGACGCGGATGCCGGGGAACATGCCGACCGCCTTCAACCCGTCCAGAACCGAGGTCGGGTCGGATTTCGCCTCGCCTCCGGTCATCCGGGTCAGGCGCATCTCCTCCTCGGCCCCCGGTCCTGTCAGGTTTGTGATCAATTCCTGACGTTTGAGCGCGACCCGCATGGCATCGCCACCATAGATCAGTGCTCCGGCCGTGCCCGGGTCGGGCTTGGCAAAGAACCTGATCGCGGCGGGCCCCCGCAGGTTCATGGCTGAACCTTCATTGCGAGAGGGTCGCGGCCTCGGCCAGCAGGCGTGACACCACGCTGTCGGCCAGTATCCGGGCGAGACGACGCTGGGCATCGCGTTTTGATTCCAGCGTCGAAACATTCGATCCGGTCGCTGAATAACTGGTGAAGTCCGTTTCACGTCCCGTCAAAACGGCGGTGTTGCTGCCAACAGGCGTCAGGGTCCATTGCAGGGTGCCCTCGATATTATACCGGGTGATGTTGTTCGACCCGTCGATGGCCAGCGCTTCGGACGTCGTAAGGATAGTATAATCCAGATCCCAGCGCGGGGCGCTTGGGCGGCCGAGCCGTTCTTCGAACTGACGGACGAAGGCAAAGGTCAGGTCGGTATCAGGCTCGGTCGTGCGGATGGCGTTTCGCAGGGCCGACCCGCCTCCGGACGGGCCGTAGACCGGGGTGAATCCACACGCCGACAGCGTGGCAGACGCCAGCGCAGCGACGAGAAAGCGCCTAGATAACGACATTGACGATCCGCCCCGGCACAATGATGAGTTTCTTCGGCTGTCCGCCATTCAACGCGCGCTGAACGATGGTATCGCCCAGCACAAGCGCCTCGACTTCTGCATTTGGCATATCTTTGGACACCGAGAGTTCGGATTTCTTCTTGCCGTTGATCTGGATGGGCAGGAGGATCGCATCCTCAACCAGAAGCGCCGGATCGGCTTTGGGCCAGGGCGTGTTCAGCACGAACCCTTCTCCGCCCATCATCGACCAGATTTCCTCGGCCAAGTGGGGCGTCATCGGTGCCATCAGTTGCGCAAGTATCTTCATTGCATCGCGGCGCGCCTGCGCACCCGCATCGGATTTGTGCAGCGTGTTGGTGAATTCGTAGAGCTTGGCTACGGATTTATTAAAGGCGAAGCCTTCGATGCCTTCGGTGACTTCGTGGATGGCGCGGGCCGTGGCGCGGGCCAGGTTGGTGTCAGCAGCATTTGCAGCGCGATCCGCACGGGCAATATCGGTGGCCAGCCTGTGAACGCGGCGCAGGTGTTTGAACGTCGCCTCGGCTCCGGACGCTGTCCATTCGACGTCGCGCTCGGGCGGCGAGTCGGACAGGACGAACCAGCGGGCCGTATCTGCTCCGTAGCTGGAGATGATGTCCTGTGGATCAACGACGTTGCGCTTCGACTTGGACATCTTGGCAGAGGGGATGATTTCGATGGTTTCGCCCGTGGCTCGTACGGTCTTGCTGTCCAGGTCAACGTCTTCCGGAAGATGATAGACCGGTCGGCCTTTGTCGTCGCGGGTCTGGAAAATCGCGTGCGTCACCATGCCTTGGGTGAACAGAGCGTTGAACGGCTCTTCAGTTCCCTGCGGCAAATGGCCGGTCTTGCCCATCGCGCGGGCAAAAAAGCGGGAATAGAGCAGGTGCAGAATCGCGTGTTCGACGCCGCCAATGTATTGGTCGACATTCATCCAGTAGGCTGCATCATCCAGATCGGTAGGCGTTTTGGCGCGGGGCGCGGTGAAGCGGGCATAATACCACGATGAATCGACGAAGGTATCCATCGTGTCTGTTTCGCGCCGGGCCGGTTTGCCGCAGTTCGGGCAAGGCGTGTCGCGCCATGAGGGGTGCCGGTCCAGCGGGTTTCCGGGCACATCGAAGGTGACGTCGTCGGGCAGGACGACGGGCAGGTTTTCCTTCTTTTCGGGGACGACACCGCAGGCGTCGCAATGCACGACAGGGATCGGGCATCCCCAGTAGCGTTGCCGCGACAGGCCCCAGTCGCGCAGACGGTATTGGGTCTTGCCTGTGCCCAGTCCTTTGGCCTCGGCCCAGTCGATTGTCGCATCGATGGCAGCCTGCCCGGTGGTAATATCCAGGCCGGTCGGATGGTCGAGCCAACGCACCGCCTCGGTCTTGGGCGGAGTGAACGCCTCGGTCGTGACGGGGTGGCCGTCCTGAACGGCGACGAACGTGTCGATGACGGGCAGGTCGTACTTGCGGGCAAAGTCCAGGTCGCGTTGATCGTGTGCCGGGCAGCCGAAGATCGCGCCGGTGCCATAGTCCATCAGGACGAAGTTCGCGATCCAGACAGGCAGGGTGCCGCCCAACGGGTTATCGACGGTCAGCCCGGTGTCGAAGCCGCGCTTTTCCGCCTTTTCAAGCGCTTCCTCGGTTGTCCCACCCTTACGGACATCGGCGGCGAAGGCAGCCAGATCCGCGTTGTCCTCGGCCAGCGCTTTCGCCAGCGGGTGTTCGGGAGCAATGGCAATGAAGGACGCGCCGCGCAGGGTATCGGGACGGGTGGTGTAGACTTCGATGCCATCCTGCCCATGGACCGGCGTCGTCATCGGGAAAGTCATCTGCAACCCACGCGACTTGCCGATCCAGTTTTCCTGCATCAGGCGGACTTTTTCGGGCCAGTCCGTCAGGCTGGTCAGCCCGTCCAGCAAGTCCTCGGCCATGTCGCTGATCTTGAAGAACCATTGCGTCAGTTCGCGCCGCTCGACCTCGGCGCCGGACCGCCAGCCACGTCCGTTCTCGACCTGTTCGTTGGCCAGGACGGTCATGTCGACCGGGTCCCAGTTGACGGTGGCGTTCTTGCGATAGACCAACCCGGCGTCCAGCATATCGAGGAAAAGAGCCTGCTGCTGACCGTAGTATTCCGGGTCGCAGGTGGCGAATTCGCGGGACCAGTCGATGCTGAGACCAAGCGGTTTCATCTGTCCGCGCATCACGTCGATGTTCTGGTAGGTCCAGTCTTTCGGATGGCCGCCTGACGCCATCGCGGCATTCTCGGCAGGCATTCCAAAGGCGTCCCAGCCCATCGGGTGCAGCACGTTGAAACCGGACGACATCTTATACCGCGCGATGACGTCGCCCATGGTATAGTTCCGGACGTGCCCGATGTGGATGCGGCCCGACGGATAGGGGAACATCTCCAGCACGTAGTATTTGGGGGCGGCGCTGCGGGTGGCGCGGAACAGGTCGGCCTGATCCCAGGCGGCCTGCCACTTCGCCTCGATCCTGGCGGTATCGTATTCGGATATTTCAGCAGTCATGGATCGGTCCCCTGGGCCAGCACGGGCCCGCGGGCCGACGCGCCGGTCACATCGTTGCAGTTTGTCGTGCCTGATTTACAGACCGCTGTCGCGAACGCGAAGCTGGCGGGCACGGGTCAGGATCGCGTCTTCGATGGATCGCTGGGTTTCGCGGCTGACCGCCCCGCCCCGCGTGCGCAACGCGACGTTCAGACTGCGCGCGTCCAGCGCCGGGTCCTGGATCAGCACGGTCGCCTGATAAGCGCGACCACCGCCCGGAGGAGTGCCATAGCCGAACTGGATCACACCCGAGAACGGATCGGCGTTCTGCACCGGCAGGAACGACAGCACATCCAGCGACGCCGCCCAGAGGTAGCGGTTCACCTCCAGCGTGACGTTCGGATCATCGGCGTTGCTGAACAGGTCGAACACCGAAGATTGCAGCGCATTGCTGCGCTTGTCGCGCGCGATGGTGCGCCCGTTTTCCTGTCGCGCGGCACTTTCGCGGGCGCCTTCGCCCCCGAAGATTGCGCCGCCACATCCTGCCAGAAGCGAAAGAACGGTCAGTACCGAAATCCCCCGCAGCATCCTCTTGCCGCCCATGTCCGCCCCCGTGTGCGTTAGTCCCGTTTACGATTGCGACCTGCCTAACCCATCTGAGGGCGCCCGAACAAGGCATCCCGGCGCAACCGGGCCACACCTTCCGGCAGACTGAGGCACGATCAGGGCACCCGTGGCAGCACTGTGGCACGAAAGCACCATGGATTTTGCGAAAACCGGGCTATCCACCGTGCCTTTCTTGCGAGGGACGGCCCGATAGTTGAAATGACGGATACGCCCAACGCGATTCTCGTGGTGGGGACGATCTGAAACACGAGGGAAAACAAATGAAAAACGTTCTCTTCGCTTCGACCGCCCTGGTCGCCTTCGCGGGCGCCGCTTCGGCCGAAGTCACGCTCTCCGGCAACGCGGAAATGGGTATCTTCAACCAGGATGGTCTCGGCAATGATGGCGCCGGTAACGTCGCAGATACCAACGGTGAGACCAGCTTCTTCACCGACCTCGACGTCACCTTCACCATGTCGAACGAAACCGACGGCGGCCTGACCTTCGGTGCGAGCATCGATCTGGACGAAGGCGGCGACGGCTCGGACTTCGAAAACCCCGGCAAGCAGGGTGGCGAGACCATCTTCCTCTCGGGCGCCTTCGGCACCCTGACCGCCGGTGACACCGACGGTGCGCTGGACTGGGCCCTGACCGAGGTTGCCTTTAATTCCGGTTCGCTCGCCGACGACGAAACCGTCCACGCCGGTTTCAACGGCAACAACGGTCTCGACGGCCTGTATGGCGGTCAGATCCTGCGCTACGACTATTCCTTCGGTGACTTCGGCGTGGCTCTGTCCGCAGAGTTGAACAACGATGCAGATGATGCGGATACAGGGTTCGTCGACGAGTCGCTGGGCGATGATGTATTCGGCATCGGTTTCAAGTATCAGCTCGATCTGGGCGGCAACGAAATCGGTCTGGGCCTCGGTTACCAGACCGCTTCGGTCTCCACCACGAGCGGAGATGTCGATGTCGATACCTGGGGTCTCTCGGTTAACGGTTCGTTCGGCGGCGGCTTCCAGGCTGGCCTGTCGTATATGTCCTACGACAACCAGATCCCGCAAGCGATCGCTGACGGTGGCTTCACCAAAGCCGCCATTGCTGCTGACGACCTCGCGAACGGTGGCGCCGGTACCGGCGGTCTCGGCGCTTTCGACTCCAACCAGGGTGGCCGCATCATTACTCCGGGTGAAGACACCGACCAGATCGGCGTCGGCGTCGGCTACTCCGCAGGTGCCATCTCGGCCAGCCTGAACTACGGCAAGTACGACATCGACGGTCGAGGTAACATCGATGGCTACGGCCTGACGGTCGGTTATGACCTCGGTGGCGGTGCTGCCGTTCAGTTCGGCTACGGTCGCTCCGACTACAGCGACCTGGGTGTCGTTGGCCTTGATACTGTCGACACGGTATCCTTCGGCGTTCGCATGAACTTCTGATCCAACCGGATCAAGATTACAGGAGAGAGCGGGCCTTGCGCCCGCTCTTTTCTTTTTGGCACACGGGTTCATCCAAGCCGAAAGCCTGATGCCATGTCACTGCCCGAGATCACCGCCCGCATCCGCGCCGCCTGCGCCCGGGCCGACCGCTCCCCCGCCGAAGTCTCGCTGATCGCCGTCAGCAAGGTGCAGCCCCCCGAACGGGTCGAGGCCGTGCTGGATGCCGGGCACCGTATCTTTGGCGAGAACCGGGTGCAGGAAGCGCAGGGCAAATGGCCCGCGTGGAAAGACGCCTATGACGGGGTCGAACTGCATCTGCTGGGACCGCTGCAGTCGAACAAGGTGCGCCCGGCGATGGAATTGTTCGACACGATTCACTCCATCGACCGCATCAAGCTGGCCCGCCGCATCGCCGACATGGCGCAGGAGACGGGGCGGTGTCCCGGCCTGTTCCTGCAAGTCAACACCGGCGAGGAAGACCAGAAGGCGGGCGTGTTCCCGTCAGAAGCCGACGCTTTCATCCACGAGGTGCGCGGCCTCGACCTGCCGGTGCTGGGCCTGATGTGCATCCCGCCTGCCGACGAAACCCCGTCGCTGCATTTCGCGCTGCTGGCCAAAATCGCGGCGCGCAACGGCCTGTCGGGCCTGTCGATGGGCATGTCCGCCGACTTCGAACAGGCAATTGCGCTGGGCGCGACGCATGTGCGGGTAGGGTCGGCGATCTTTGGCGAGCGGGTCGCGGGCTAACGCACGATCAGCCGGGTCCGGGGCGTGATGCGCGCAGCGATCCAGCGCAGGTGCGCGGGGTCGAAGGCGACGCAGCCCTCGGTCGGATAGCCCGGCCTGCGCCAACGATGCAGGAAAATGGCCGATCCGCGCCCCGGCCGGGCGACGGGCCAGTTCCAATCCGTCAGGATCACCAGATCATACAGGAGGTCGGCCCGGCAAAGCGCCTCGGCAGACGCGCCAAAGGGCGCACGCACCCTGTGGTTATATTCCGGGCGCGCCGGATCATCGCACCACAGGTCGCGCGGGCCGATGGGCCTGGCCCAGGGCACCGGGGGCGTCATCCGGTCGGGTCGATACAACATACCGATAATCCCATGCGCCCCGACGGGTGTGCCGCCATCCCCCTCGCGCTTGTCGGCGACAACGCCGCCGCGCCCGATGGTGCGGGGAAACCGTCGCCCGAGAAACCGCATTCCCGTCGGTCCCAGCACCAGGTCGCCGGATGTTACTCCCGGAGTATCCCCGCCGAAGGCCCGTGCCGGCCGCATCACTCCAGATGCCCCGACTTCGCGCGTTTCACGTCCAGATAGCCTGCGTTTTCCGGGGTTCGCCCGACGTGCAGCGGAACCCGCTCGGCGACATCGACATCCTGCGCCATCATCATCGCAAGCTTGCGCGGATTGTTCGTCATCAGCCGCACCGACCCGATGCCCATCCGCTTGAGCAAGCCTGCCCCCAACCGGAAATCCCTTTCGTCATCCTCGAATCCCAGACGGTGATTGGCTTCGACGGTATCGAACCCCTGATCCTGCAGGTCGTAGGCGCGCATCTTGTTGGCCAGCCCGATGCCCCGTCCTTCCTGATTGAGATAGAGCAGGACGCCGCCGCCCGCCGCCGCCATCGCGTCCATCGCAGCATGCAGTTGCGGGCCGCAGTCGCATTTGACCGACCCCAGGACATCGCCCGTGAAACATGCGGAATGCAGGCGGACGAGGACCGGGGCGGACCGATCGACCTTGCCGATCTCGACGGCATAATGTTCTTCGCCGCCACTACCTTCGCGGAAGACATGGACCCGGCTGGCCCGTTCGATGGCAAGCGGAACGCGCGCGGCGGCGACTTCGGTCATTGTCGCGGTCAGCGTCATATTCGGCGGCACTTGCGTGATGCCCGGTGGCGGTGGTGCGACGATTCCCACCACGGCGGGCAGCAGATGCGCGGCCTTGGCCAGCGTCACCCCCGCCCGCCATGGCACCGGGTCGCCATCGCGCAGGGTGCGCAAGGGGCCCTTCATCGGTGATCGCAGGTCGTTCGCCGGATCGGCGACGGCCCGCAGCCACGCGGCGTCGGCCTCCTCGGGCACCGCCACGCGTGCGACATCGCCATCGTAGGCGCGCGCCTTCAACGTTTCGGCCCGACGCCCCGAGATCGTCAGGATCAGTTTCCCCGCCGCCCGCATTGCTGCCAGACGTTCGGTCGATACAGTTTCGACCGAAGCCAGAAGCACACCGCCGATGGCCACCGGCAGGCCGGTTCGCAGGTCGGCGCGGGCGCGGGCGAGGATTTCGGACGGTGTGGGCGAGAGCATCGCGCGTGAGTTCCTGTAACAATTGGGTCGGCTGATCGCCGGTCCTTTTGCACATATGAAACATTTCGCCCGTTGGCGACACGTCGGCGTGAGACGTGCAGGCCGGACTTCCCTGCGGCGCAATCCGCAGGCACCAATGACGCAACGGAATGACGGAGGCACCGATGGCCAATCTGAAGAAAATCCTGCTGGTCGACGACGATGACGATCTGCGCGACGCGCTGGCGGAACAACTGGTGATGACCGAAGACTTCGACGTGTTCGAGGCGGATTCGGGGGCGACGGGCATGGCCCGCGCCAAGGAACAGCTCTACGATCTGATTGTGCTCGACGTGGGTCTGCCCGACGCCGACGGGCGCGAATTGTGCCGGTTGATGCGAAAGCAGGGCATCAAGTGTCCGGTCGTCATGCTGACCGGGCATGATACCGATGCCGACACCATTCTGGGTCTGGATGCGGGCGCGAACGACTATATTGCCAAGCCGTTCAAGTTTCCCGTCCTTCTGGCCCGCATCCGCGCGCAACTTCGGACACACGAACAATCCGAAGATGCCGTATTCACGCTTGGCCCGTATACCTTCAAGCCGTCGATGAAACTGCTCCTGACCGAGGACGAGAAGAAGATTCGTCTGACCGAGAAGGAAACCAATATACTCAAGTTCCTGTATCGCGCCGGCGACGGCACGGTGGCGCGCGACGTGCTGCTGCATGAGGTCTGGGGATACAATGCTGGCGTCACGACCCACACGCTGGAGACGCATATCTATCGCCTGCGTCAGAAGATCGAGCCCGATCCCTCAAATGCCCGTTTGCTGGTGACGGAAAGCGGCGGATACAGGCTTATGGCGTGATGGGGATGCCACAGGAAGTTGCGGACTGTTTCCAATTGGGAAATTAACCTTACGTTAACTTTGAGTAGGCATTAAGATTTAGAGATACCGGCGCATCTGCGGGACTTCAGATGCAACCTCCCTGTTGGACTCGCCCGGGCTTTATGCCCGGGTTTCTTTTGGGTCGCAGACTGACTGTTCCGCCCAACCACCGGGCCAGACGCGGCGCCACAATACCCCCGGTCACGCCGCCGAACGCCTCCGCCGTCAGAAGCAGGCCATATCCCACCGACCCCAGACCCAGAAGCCAGGGCGATCAGCATACCGGCCAAGGGCGGACCAATGAAATGTCCCGCGACTGTCTCGATCGACCACATCTGACCATTGGCGGATTCCAGGTCTTCTCGTGCGATCACTGCCGGCAATACGGTCTGGGCCGCGTTGTCGCGCAGCACTTCGGCCGAGCCGAGCAGGAAGGCAACCCCACAGAGCGCTGCAATCGCCATCGCGGGCGACCCGACGGGGGGTGATGCTGTGAGCAAGCGGGGACAGGGGATGCGTCGCGTCTAACCGGATGCGCTCCGGGACGGAAGGCGCCCGATGTCAGGGGGTCATTCGTCTTCGGCGTTTGCCCGGTCCCGGCCTCGCCGATACGTGAGAATTGCGGGAAAAACCGTAACAAAAGCCGGTTTGCAAACACACGATCCGGGGGTGGTCCCTTGGCTTGCCGCCCGGCATAACCGTAATATTCAGCCAAAGGACACCGCCATGCCCTTCACCCTTGCCACCTGGAACATCAATTCGGTTCGCCTTCGCGAACCTCTCGTCCTGCGGTTTCTGTCTGATTACCAACCCGATATCCTGTGCCTGCAGGAATGCAAAAGTCCGGTCGAAAAGATCCCGCGCGAGGCGTTCACGGCGCTGGGTTATCGCCACATGGTTGCGCGCGGGCAGAAGGGGTACAACGGCGTAGCGATCCTGTCGAAGCTGCCGATCGAGGAAGCGGGCGCGGAAGATCATGCGAATCTGGGCCACGCGCGGCACATCGCCGGGCGACTGGAAAACGGCGTCACGATCCACAATTTCTATGTCCCTGCGGGCGGTGACAAGCCGGACCGTCTCATCAACGAGAAGTTCGGGCAGAAGCTGGATTACCTGTCGGATATGCGCGACGCCTTTCACAGCGCTGTCCCGCAAAAGTCGATTCTGGTGGGTGATCTGAACATCGCCCCACGCGAAGACGACGTCTGGGATCATAAGAAACTGCTGAAAATAGTCAGCCACACCCCCATCGAAGTAGAGGCTCTGGCCCAGGCGCAGGACGCAGGCAACTGGGTCGACGTCACCCGCGCCGACATTCCCGATGGCAACCTCTACAGCTGGTGGTCCTATCGAGCATCTGACTGGGATGCGGCGGACAAGGGACGGCGGCTGGATCATGTCTGGGCCACGCCCGATATCAGCAATGCCGCGCATTCATCCCGTATTCTACGCGACGTCCGCGGGTGGACTCAGCCGTCAGACCATGCACCGGTGTTGGCGACCTTCGACCTCTAGACCTTGGAAAGGTGCGCCACACCGCGCATATAGCCATTAAACCTGAGGAGTGCGCCCCATGCTCGAATTCGGCCAGCCGCAAAAGACCGATGCCCCCACCGACCTGATCCGCGACGTGGAAGAAACAACCTTCATGGCAGAAGTCGTGGAAGCCTCGATGACGACGCCGGTCATCGTGGATTTCTGGGCGCCATGGTGCGGTCCGTGCAAGACGCTGGGCCCGCAACTTGAACAGGCCGTTACCGCCGCAAAGGGTGCGGTCAAAATGGCCAAGGTCGATGTCGATCGGAACCAGCAGATCGCGGCGCAACTGCAAATCCAGTCGATCCCGACAGTCTATGCCTTTTGGCAGGGCAAACCTGTCGACGGCTTCCAGGGTGCAGTTTCTGCCAACGAAGTCGCCGAGTTCGTCAAACGCACGGCGGCGTTGGGCGGTGGCGCGGAAGACGATGGTCTGGCCGAGGCGGTCACCGCCGCAGAAGAAATGCTCGAAAACGGCGAGGCCGTCGACGCGGCCCAGACCTTTGCCGCCGTTCTGGGCGAGGAGCCCGAGAATGTCGCAGCCTATGGTGGTCTGATCCGGGCGCATCTGGCCTTGGGCGAGCTGGATCAGGCCGAAGTGCTGATTGGCGACGCCCCTGCCGCGATCGCCGCATCCGCCGAAGTGGAAGCGGCGCAGGCGCAACTGGTTCTGGCCCGTCAGGCTATGAATGCAGGTCCCGTCGCAGAATTGATGGCAGCGGTCGAAGCCGCACCCGACGATCACCAGACGCGTTTCGATCTTGCCGCGGCTCTGCTGGCCAATGGCGAGACCGAGGCTGCCGTCGACCAATTGCTGGACTTGTTCCGTCGTGATCGAGAGTGGAACGATGGTGCCGCGCGGACTCAGCTTTTCACGATTTTCGATGCGCTCAAGCCGACCGATCCCATAGTCCTGAAGGGACGCCGTCGCTTGTCGTCGATGATCTTCGCGTGAGGGTTTTCACAACCTCCCTGCGCCCTATCTGATAATGATGATGTTGTATCGCGCCTCGGACCTGCCCCGGACGATTCCCGTCTTTCCCTTGCCCGGTGCTCTGATGCTGCCCCGGTCGCGCCTGCCCCTGCACATTTTCGAGCCGCGGTATCTTCAGATGATCGACGATTGCCTCAAGACCGAACATCGCCTGATCGGCATGGTCCAACCCCGCGCCCAGAAGTCCGGGGATGGTCGCGAATTGCAGTCGATCGGATGCGCCGGACGCCTGACGCAAATGTCCGAAACCGAAGACCGGCGCTATATGATCACACTGGCGGGGGTGTCCCGCTATCGCATCATGCGCGAAGTCAGCGGCTTCCAGCCCTACCTTCAGGCCGACGTCAGCTGGGACGGATTCGAGCGCGATCTTGGCAAGCCCGAGGTGGACCAGAAGTTCGACCGTCCACAGTTTCTGAAACTGCTGCATCGCTATTTCGAGGCGCAGGATCTGTCGACCGATTGGGACAGTCTGAAAGATGCAGACGAGGAGCTTTTGATAAATTCCCTGTCCATGCTTTGCCCGTTCGAACAGGAGGAGAAGCAAGCCCTTCTGGAAGCGCCATCTCTGGCCACGCGTCGTGAAACGGTCGTGACGCTGATGGAGTTCGCACTGCGCGGTGGCGGCGCGGGCGAGGAAATCCTGCAATGACCCCGACAGCCCCGACCCACGATCGCCGTATGCTGGAGGCGCTGGTCTGCCCGCAGACGCAAGGTCCGCTGACTTATGATGCCGATGCGCAGGAGCTGGTGTCGAAATCCGCGCGGCTGGCCTACCCGATCCGCGGTGGCATTCCGATCATGCTGGTGGACGAGGCACGCGTTCTGGATTGATGCGATTTACGGATGCGCCGGTTCAGCCCTGCATCAACACGGGCAAATCGCCGCTGATCCCTGCCGCTTCGCGGATGAACCGCCGGCGCACCGGGGGCATCGCGGAAATCGCCCCCATGCCAAGATCGCGGCCCAGCCGCAGGATCGGATTGTCGTTCGAAAACAGCCGGTTCACCGCGTCTGTGGCAAACCCCATCATCGACGTATCGAACCGCCTCCACCGTTGATATCGTGCCAATACATCTGTTGCACCGATATCTTCGCCGCGTGCGCGCGCGCGGCCCAGCACGTCAGACAAAGCGGCGACATCCCTGATACCAAGGTTCAGGCCCTGCCCCGCGATCGGATGGATGCCATGCGCTGCATCGCCCACCAGCGCCACGCGATTGGCCGTGAAGGAGTTGGCCAGGCTCAGCGCCAGTGGATAGGTATACCGCCCCCCGGCCAGACGCAGATCGCCAAGAAAGCTGCCGAAACGGGGCCGCAGGATGTCGAGATATTCAGCATCGGGCAGCGCGTTCAGATCGGAGGCATTGGCATCGGTTTCGGTCCAGACGACGCTGGAGCGATTACCGGTCAGCGGCAAAATCGCCAGTGGGCCGGGCGGCATGAAGAACTGATGCGCGATACCTCCATGCGGCAGGTCATGTTCGACCGCGCAAACCAGCGCCGTCTGACCATACCCCTTGCCCGTTCGCCCGATGCCCGCACGTTTCGCCGTCCCGCCCATCCGTCCGTCGCACCCCAGAAGGATACGTCCGGTCAGCGGCTCATCCGCCTGCACCCGGACAGTCGCGCCTTCGGCAGTCTGGTCCGTGACAGTGACACCAAAACGCATCTCGACCCGCGGATCAGCGTCGCAGGCAGCCAGAAGGGAGGGGCGAAGGTGCCGGTCCTCAACCATCTGACCCATGAACGGCTCGCCGATTTCGGCCGCGTCGAACGCCAGATGCAGCGGCGACGCGCCTTCGCCTGCGCGACCGTCACTGGCCCGGATGCCGATGATGGGTTGAGCGTCGGCGGCAAGCCCGTCCCACAGCCCTAGATTTCGCATCAACCGCACCGATCCCAGCGCCATCGCATAGGACCGCCCATCGAAAGCGGCATCGTCGAAATCTGCACGTGGTCGGGCGTCCAGCACGAGACTGGTGATCCCGGCACGAGACAGGGCAAGCGCGGTCAGGGGGCCGGTCAGCCCGCCGCCCACGATAAGGGCATCTGCGTTCATGACTTCAGATATGATCAGTCAGGCGCCATTGTCCAACCCGGACCACGTCTTTAGCGTGGTCCGCGACGATATGACGGAGACAGGAATGCAGGACTGGTTGTGGGCAAGCGCCTCCGATTTGGGGCGCGGCATCGCGTCGGGTGACATTGACCCCGAAGCGCTCTGCGACGCCTATCTGACTGCCATCTCGGGCGACACGAACCGCGACACGATCTATGCCCGCCTGACCGAAGACCGCGCGCGGGCCGAGGCTGAGGCCGCCGCGACGCGCGCGCGCAACGGGTTACGGCGCGGCCCCCTGGACGGTGTCCCGATCAGTTGGAAGGACCTGTTCGACAGCGCTGGCACGGCAACTGAAGCCGGGACTGCACTTCTGAAGGGACGTGTTCCGCAGGACGATGCGGTGGCATTGGCAAATGCGACGCATGGTGGCGCCGTGTGCCTTGGCAAAACCCACATGAGCGAACTGGCCTTCTCCGGTCTGGGCTTGAACCCGGTCACCGCGACGCCGCCGAACCGGCACGATGCCGCATTGGTGCCCGGCGGATCGTCATCCGGGGCCGCCACTTCGGTAGCCTTCGGTCTGGCCTCCGTCGCGATCGGGTCGGACACCGGCGGATCGGTGCGCAATCCGGCTGCTTGGAACGATCTGGTCGGCCTGAAGACCACATTGGGGCGCGTGCCGGTCAAGGGCGCGGTGCCGCTGGTCGAATCGATGGACACCATCGGCCCGCTGGCCCGCACAGTCGAGGACGCGGCGCTGGCATTGGCGCTGATCGAGGGCGGAGTTGCCGCCGACCTGAACGGTGCGACGCTGGTGGGCAAACGCCTGCTGGTGCTGGCGGATTATGCCGACACCAGCCGCGATGCGCCCCGCGCTGCCTTCAAGCATGCGGTCGAACGTTTCAAAGCAGCCGGAGCGATTATCGAACGGGCCGAAATCGCGGCTGTCGGCAAAGCCATGGACCTGACGCCCTTGCTGTTCGCGCCCGAAGGCTATGCCATCTGGCGCGACGTGATCGAGGCCAGCCCGCATCTGATGTTCGACCGAATCCTCGAACGGTTCCGGCAAGGGCGCGATGTGACCGCCGCCGATGTACTGGACGCCCGGCGCAAGCGGCAGGCCGCCGAAGCCGAATATCTGACTGCGACCGCCGGGTACGACGCCGTAATCCTGCCGACCGCCGCGATCCTGCCCCCCGACCGCGAGCGTCTGTTGACAGACGAAGACTACTACGTCGCCGAAAACCTGATGGCCCTTCGAAACACGCGCGTTGGCAACGTGCTGGGCCTGTGTGGCCTGACCTTGCCGACCGGCGTTCCGATGTGCGGGGTCATGGCGCTATGCCCCCCGATGCAGGAGGAGCGCCTGCTGCGTCTGGGTGCGGCAATGGAGGCGGGCCTCGCCTGACGCGGACCTTTGCGCTGGCTCGAATGCCACACCCGAGACACCGCGATTGGTTTTCGTTGGACCCTGGACGCATCCCTTTGCTATCCTGATTCAAACGGGGCCGTCAGAGCATCCGTCACGAGGCTACAGGCATGAATTATCCGCAGCGGTTCTCCGAACTGCCCGAATATGCGTTTCCGCGCTTGCGGACGTTGCTTGGCGACCTGTCGCCCGGCAGCAATGCCCCTGTTCAAATGACCATCGGCGACCCGCGCCATGCGCCGCCCGCCTTCGTGGGCGAGGTCATTGCCGAATATGCTCCGTTGTTCATGTCTTATCCGCCAAACGACGGCGCGCCCGAATTATTGTCGGCCTGCGCGTCGTGGCTGAAACGGCGATATGGATATAAAGCTGATCCGGAACGCGAAATTCTTGCCCTGAACGGCACGCGCGAAGGGTTGTACAATGCCGCGATGGCGCTGTGTCCCGAAACAAAGAACGGCCTGACCCCTGCGATCCTGACGCCGAATCCATTCTATCAGGTCTACGCTGTAGCGTCCTTGTCGGTCGGCGCGGAGCCGGTTTACATCAACGCCACAGCGGAAACCGGCCATCTTCCCGATTATGACGCACTGGACGCAGGCCTGCTGGACCG
>Ga0207878_100148_pt1 | contig 61203 bp, 46 predicted proteins | sample LinPmetageLP41_FD_184053 | JGI IMG/M metagenome (GOLD analysis project Ga0207878, IMG submission 184053) | Marine viral communities from the Pacific Ocean - LP-41 (SPAdes) | ecosystem: Environmental > Aquatic > Marine > Oceanic | place: Pacific Ocean | collected 2010-08-27 | reverse complement strand
ACCAAGCTGGCGGCTTCCTGCTTGAATTCAGGTGTAAAGGATCGTCGTTTTCTGGTCATATGACACCTCGCTTAAGGTGGTGATTTTACCACCCTACGTTGGTGTCCGGATTCATTAGACCACTACATACCTTCTCCTCGACGCCTATGTAATCAATTCTACAAGCAGGCGCCCTACGGCCTTCACGTTTACGCCTGGACAGATCTGCATCCACCTGTTCTTTTAGAGACCGAATGAAGTGACCAAACCAGTCCCCAGATCGCACATACCCGTTTTCAGGTAGATACAGATCGATCCTCACCGCCATAGTACTTGCCTGCCTATGGCTAGCTTGCTCCATGGTCTGGTGGATACGCTCCAGATAGGGAATAAACAACGGCCCCCTCTGTAGCTGAACGTCATATCCGTTCCAGGGGCCTGAGTGATGGTAAGTAAGGTTGGTATTGTCTGGGTGACGACGTTTCATTGCTAACTCCTTGAATGTAATGAATCCATAGGAATTAGCTGTTGTGTATTTCTTAACCAGTCATGACTATATAGAACTTATCTATCAATCACTTACTGGCATTCTTCTCATACTAGTATTTAATATCAATAAGAGGGTAGAGAACCCTCTTAAAGGCCTTCCCATAATACTATTACCGACATCCTTCAGCCCCCCGCCCCTGTACTTACTGAGGCTCATGATCAATATGAACTCGCGGATTAGATCAACCGCGACAAGGTCTATGGTCACATTCGACGCAGTCCCATCCCCTCAAGAATCCGCTTATCGATATCGGCCTCTTGGCCAAAGACCTCCCAAGTTTGTTCTTTCGTCTTTACAATCAACTGGTCACACCCCAAATCGACCTTTCCCCGCACAGGAAAGATCCCCAAAGCCAGCCCACCAAACGGATTATTATCCTCGTCATTTAAGTACATTCTAAATTTCACCCCGTTGCATAGCAGGGACTCCAACCCTATGCTTTGTAACGACTCACGACATGCTTTCATTGCATCCGCAGCGATCCAAATCACCCAGCCAGCCAAAAAATCAGCAAATTCAGCTACCAATGGCGCACTACTTTCCTCCATTTTTTCGAGCCATACATCCGAGCCTAACCCTTGATGGATGAGCTCAATCAACTCCTGATCCTTGAGCTCCACCAGACCATCATTCGTTTCAGGCCAACGCCCAATGTGTCTCTCAAGAACAAAACACGCTTGTTCAGCCAAGAAACACTTGAGGTGCTGCCGGGCCCATGGAGAGGCACCATCTAGGAAGAACCGGTGACCACCCTCAGGCAGACCTATCAGAGCTTCTTGCTCAGCCAGCCTCAACGCTCTGTCCGCTATATCTTTCTCTGCCCCCCTTAGATATCTGACATTTATCCTCTGGAAGGAGGAATAGATCCGGTCCACCTGCGAGAACATCCCCCGGACGCTCGGATCAAGGACATAGATACTCCCCCGCTTCTTATCCCCAAAAGTCTCATGGCCCAAATTTAGCCAATAAACTCCTTCCCGCTTACCGAACAAATAATGACCAGCAAAGCCAGGTAGATAATTCCTAACTACCCCCATGGCAATCAACGACTCCAATGCATATCTGAACTGCGCTCTCTTCAGACCAGCCATCGCTCCGATTGCCTTTATTCCATGACCAGAGAGATACCCTGTATGATCAGAAAGCATCACCAACACCCCAAGGAGTACTAGCGAATTCACATTGAGGTCTTCGCTCCCTTCACTATTCTTGATCCTGACACGCTCGCTCCTGGCAGCGTTACAGAACATGCCTCGAACTACTCCGGCGTTTACGATCTTCGTCGTACCCTCTGCCTTGAGCCGATCCAGCTCATCAACACAAATTCGGAAGCTCTTCTTCCTCCTTCCTTTTTGTTTGACCTGACCCATTGAGTCAATTTTCACGACTCCTATTTCCTCCCAAACATCCCTCGACCGTGTAACAAACGCATCGCTCATTTTGATGCGTTCGGAGATCCTCTTTACGCTTTCATTAACAACAGCGTCCTTATATACTCCCAACACGGATATAAGGAAAAACTTGTCCACCGCCGACACCCGGTCATCTCTAATTTGCAGCACCCTGCAGATATCACTTCTTTCCAAAACAATAAATCCCCGTATTTTAGCCCTATAATTACGACGATTATATTCTTCCACGGATATTCCACCAAGTCCGGTGAGCAAAATTGCGGCACTTTATTAAACTAGTTTATAATTAGTTTTAACTAGTTTAATGGAACCTGCCCCGTGTCTGAACTGCTAATCTTCGGCTGTATCAATCCTTCTGACCAAAAGGAATGCCGCTGGGCACACCGCTACCTAGCAAAGAAAGGTCTTCTCAGCGGCAACCCAATGAGCACAACCGTGATAGAGCAATTGAGGCACCTTGATAGTCAGGCAAGAGTGACAGGAGAGCTTCGCCGACTATTTGAGTCAGCACTGAACAGGTACCGTTCTCGGGAAAAAGAGAAAAACCTTGGAAGAAAGAACTACAACTTTTTCATTAGCAAAAAAGCAGCCAGTCAATTGGCCAAACTACAGAATGAACTAGGGGCAGGGACAAATGTGGCTGAAGCCATCGAGTATCTTGTTGAGCAAGCACATCAAGATATCCGCTGGGCGAAAACCAAGACGCTTAAACAAGCTCAAATCACCAAGCAGACCATTTTTTCGCCAGGCAATAGCCACCACCTTCAAGACAAGCACATTAAGACGCTGGAGAGCGCCTTGCGCTTAAGAGACAACATCATCAACGAGCATATCGACCGGATAGCCGACCTGAAGGCGAGAATTGAGACCTGGGGCTTTGCAGAAGAACCCCCTGCCCCGAATCATTCGTTAAGAAAGTCGGAGCTCATTCAAGCTCTGACCAGAGAGACAGAAGAAGCCCTTACCCCCGCAACAACCTCCGAGACTTAAGCCCCACCAGGGCAGCAAGCCCACAGAAACATCCAGGCTAATCACCGCCAGACGACCAGAGAACAGCAAGGGGCCACCAACACAGCCTCCATCACCCTCAACCGAGCATCATCGCGGCAGACTCAGCTCTGAAATATGGTCAGCCCATCGCTGCAACCACACCCGGCACTCAGCCTCATAGCTGTGCAGGTCATAGGTCCCCTCAATACCCTTTCGTGAGTGCCCCAAGACAGCTTCAGCCACCTCGCTGGGGCACCTCATTCGGGCCAGGCCTGTCCTAACTGTGCGCCGCAGGTCGTGGGGGGACCAGTCAGGAATGGACGTTAGCCAGAGCTGAGCAGCCGTGTAACTCCGACCAGATTTGAGCTTTTCGGGGTTCTTCAGGTGCCATTTCGTCTCGGTTAGCGACTTTTGCTGGATTGGCTTCCTGGTGCGAGTTGACGGGAAAGGGTACTTATCCGTAGTCAGCTTCAACTGGCTCAGAAATTCGATGGCCTGTGTTGGCAACTGAACGTATCGCTCCGCTCCATTCTTTGAGTCACTCAAATGCCAAGTACCCGCCTCCAGGTCGATATCCTTCCACTCAGCGTTACACACCTCCCCTGTCCGGCAACCAGTCCAAAGAGTAAACCGCATGACATTCTTCTGAGTGGTGGAGTAGCCCGAGCCTGGCAACCAAGCCAGAACAGCCGCCAACTCTTTATCAGAGAGCACCCGCCGGCCCTTGTTGGGACTCATACGGATCCTGGCCGTCTTCAGACTAGCCTTAGCCAACCATGCAGGGTTCGGAAAGTCGTCTGGCAAGCGCTCAAGCCCAATGGCGTACTCATAGGCAGCGACGAACTCCCTGAGTACATTCCCCGCCTGAACGCGGGCCCCTCGATCCAAGATCTCCTTGATCAGGTCGACCACATCCTTGCGCTTCACCTCCGCCGCCGGCCTCTCCCCGAGCACCCGGACGACATCGTTGTACAAGGTTCTGCGGACCTCCCACTGCCCTTTTGGCTTTCTGGCACCAGGAACCCGCTTTTTCTCACCTGTTCTGGAATCAGTCACCGAACGGTCCTCGATCACCTCCGTCAGATACTGCTCAACCAGATCCGTCACCGTATAGGCAGCAACGGCTTCAGCCTCTGCCTGTGCAGCCTTGGCTTCTTTCTCCGCCTGGAGCTGACGGTCCCGTTCGGCTTTGGGGCAAATCCCTTTTGCCCTCAGCTCCTTCATTTTGGAAAGCTCAAGGCGAGCTTCGGCAAGCTTCACCCCAGGGAAGTTACCGATCTTGACCTGAACCAGCTTTCCCGTCTCCGGGCTTAGATAGCGATAAGTGAAGGTTTTCAGGCCCGACGAGCCGCAGCTGACCCGCAGTCCCGCGTTCTCAGCACCATCCGTTTTGACCTTGTCACCTGGCCGCATTGCCTCAATGGCACGGACCGATAGTTGCTTACTGCCTTGTTTGCTATGCTCCATCGCTTTGATCCACCAACACTAACGGTTTCAAGCAAATCCCCGCATCGCAGGCTCCGTCTGGCCTGCAAAGGATTTGGTGTAGGTTTTGAGCAGTATATCACCGGGGAATCGGCCCGGCACGAAAACCTACACTAAAATCTACACTTATTTTGCGGATTGGGGTGGATTACCATGGACAAGCACGGACACTACCGGAAATTACACGTTTCGCTAACCACCTGAATTTATAGCGAAATAACAGGAAAAAACGGGCTGAAACGTAGATATGACGCACAACGATTTATCCGCACACACACCTATGATGCAGCAATACCTGGCGATCAAGGCCGAGCACCCGGATCAGCTGGTGTTCTACCGCATGGGGGATTTCTACGAGTTGTTCTTCGGCGATGCCCAGAAGGCCGCGCGGCTGCTAGATATCACCCTAACCCAGCGCGGCCAGAGTGCCGGCAAGCCGATTCCCATGGCGGGGATTCCCTACCATGCGGCGGAGAACTATCTGGCCAGGCTGGTAAAGCTGGGCGAATCCGTGGCGATTGCCGAGCAGATTGGCGACCCGGCCCTGGCCAAGGGCCCGGTGGAGCGCAAGGTGGTGCGCATCGTCACCCCCGGCACGGTCAGTGACGAAGCTCTGCTGGAAGAGCGCCGCGACAATCTTCTGTGTGCCGTTTTCGATAACAACAACCAGTACGGTTGCGCCAGCCTGGACCTGGCCGCCGGGCGCTTTGTGGTGACCCAGGTGGAAGGTGCCGAGCAACTGCAGGCGCTGCTGGAGCGCTGGTCACCGGCGGAGTTGTTGCTGAGCGAGGAGCATGGCCTGCCCGGTCGCTGGGCCGAGCGGCCCGGCACTCGCAAGCGCCCGGGCTGGGAGTTTGATGAAGACGCTGCCCGCCGCCAGCTGTGCCAGCAGTTTCAGGTGCAGGATCTGGCCGGTTTTGGCGAGCCATCGCCGGTGGCCGTAGCCGCCGCCGGCGCCCTGCTGGGTTACGCCAAGGAAACCCAGCGCGGCGAACTACCCCATATTACCTCGCTGGCGGTGGAAAGCTTTGACGATGCGGTGGCCATGGATGCCGCCACCCGCCGTAACCTGGAGCTCACCGAAACCCTGGATGGCCAGGAACAGAACACCCTGGCCTGGGTGCTGGACAGCACTGAAACCGCAATGGGCGCGCGCCTGCTCAAACGCTGGGTACACCAGCCTCTACGCAACCGCACCACCCTCACCCAGCGCCAGGACCAGATCGACGCCTTGCGGCAGGGCTGGTGTTTCGAGTCCGCCCGCGATGTACTCAATGACATCGGTGACATGGAACGGATTCTCGGCCGGGTGGCCTTGCGCTCTGCGCGCCCTCGCGACCTGACCCGCCTGCACGCCAGCCTCAAGGCCCTGCCGCCTCTCATCGGTACCCTGCCCGGCGCCGACTGCTTTTACGAACTGATTGAGCGCATCGGCCAGTTCCCCAATCAGGTGGAGCTGCTGGGCCGCGCAGTGATCGACAATCCGCCCATGCTGATTCGCGACGGCGGCGTGATCGCGCCGGGTTATAGCGAAGAGCTGGACGAGCTGCGCTCCATCAGCGAGAACGCCGGCGCCATTCTGGTGGATATCGAAACCCGCGAACGCGAACGTACCCAGCTTTCCACCCTGCGAGTGAAGTACAACCGGGTGCATGGCTATTACATCGAGCTGTCACGGCGGGAATCGGACAAGGCGCCAGCGGATTATCAACGCCGCCAGACCCTGAAAAATGCCGAGCGGTTCATCACTCCGGAACTGAAGGAATTCGAGGACAAAGCCCTGTCCGCCTCCAGCAAGGCGTTAACGCTGGAGAAGCGTCTCTACGAAGCGCTGCTGGAAAAAGTGGCCGCCGACCTGCACGCCCTGCAGTGCAGTGCCGCCGCCGTGGCCGAGCTGGATGTGCTGGCTTCCCTGGCCGAGCGCGCCGAAGCACTCAACTGGGTGCGCCCGCAACTGGTGGACGACGATGCCATCATCGAAATCGTCGATGGCCGTCACCCGGTGGTGGAGCAGGTGCTGGACGATGCCTTCGTGCCCAACAGCCTGCATCTGGACGACGCCCGCCGCATGGTGATCATCACCGGCCCGAACATGGGCGGTAAGTCCACCTACATGCGCCAGACCGCCCTGATTGCCCTGCTCGCCCATCTGGGCAGCTGCGTACCCGCAGCCAGTGCCCGCATCGGCAGCCTGGATCGCATCTTTACCCGTATTGGTTCGTCTGATGATCTGGCCGGCGGCCGTTCCACCTTTATGGTGGAAATGTCCGAGACCGCCAACATCCTCAACAACGCCACCGCCCACAGCCTGGTATTGATGGATGAGATCGGCCGCGGCACCAGCACCTTCGACGGCCTCAGCCTGGCCTGGGCCGCCGCCGAACACCTGGCGCGCAACCTGAAGGCCTTCACCCTGTTCGCCACCCACTATTTCGAGCTGACCCAACTGCCCGACCAGTTGCCCGGCATCTACAACGCCCACCTGACCGCCAGCGAGCACGATAACCGCATCGTGTTTCTGCACCGGGTACAGGAGGGCCCTGCCAGCCGCAGCTATGGCTTGCAGGTGGCCCAGCTGGCCGGGGTGCCACAGAGCGTGATCCATCAGGCAGGGGAAAAGCTGCGCGAGCTGGAAGCCGGTAAACCACTGGCACCCGCAGACCGTTCAACCCCAGCTGCCGCCACACCGTTAGCGGCCCCTGCCCAGGCCAGCCTGTTTGCCGAGCCCAGCGCCGTGGAGCATGCCCTCAAGGAACTGGATCCGGACGATCTGACACCGAAGCAGGCGCTGGAAGCGCTGTACAAGCTGAGAGGACTGCTTTAGGCGTTGTAGGAGCGCCGCTTGAGGCGCGAAGCACCCAGAGTCGAGTCACGAGAAACGGAAAGCAACGCTCCCACCCACGAGTTTTCGCAACTCGCTTCTCGTGACTCGTCTCTCCGTACAAAGGCCGGTTCGCGCCTCAAGCGGCGCTCCTACGAAGCCAGGCCACCGCGATCTGTCCTCTCCGGCCCTGTCGGGTTATTACCTTATATCAAGGCTTTGTTTGCCTGCCCTTGGTCATGTCGCTAGACTAGCGCCACCCCAAGCGAGACAGGCCCTGCACTGCTATAATCAGCAGTCTGGCGCTGTACAAAGATCAAGACACCTGGCGAGGACAGGCTATGACGTTCGTAGTAGGTGAGAACTGCATTAACTGCAAATACACCGATTGTGTAGAAGTATGCCCGGTAGACTGTTTCTACGAAGGCCCCAACTTCCTGGTTATCCACCCGGACGAGTGTATTGACTGTGCACTGTGTGAGCCGGAGTGCCCGGTTAACGCCATTTTCTCCGAGGATGAGCTGCCAGAAGGCGAGCAGGAATTCCTGGAGATCAATGCGGACCTGGCCGAGAAGTGGCCGAACATTACCGAAATGAAAGATGCACCGGACGATGCGGAAGAGTGGGACGGTGTGCCCAACAAACGCGAGAAGCTGGTTCAACAATGGGAAGGCTAAGGGCTTCCCGGCGGACCCGGTAAGCCAGTTCTACTACTGGTAACACCATTTCGCAGACAAAGAAAAAGGGCGGCATCCTGCCGCCCTTTTTGCGTCGAGTCATCCTGACCCTTTTGCGCTCACCGCAACATCCTTGTGTGCTGTCCTTGCTTATCCTTGTGCCCATATCCCTGAACACGAATCCACTATATCAACGGCTCCAGGCCGTTTGGGTAAAATAAATATTAAAAGTCTGCCCAAAAACCACCCAAAAAAAATAAAACCATTTAAAATCAATAATTTACCTTTATTTTGTCGCTTCAAAACAGCCGAAATCAGCCGAAAAAGACTGCTTTTTCCTACAGCTTTGTAAGAGATCTCTTACAAGCCAGCGCCACCCCTTCCCAGATTCATGAACAACAGCCACGTAAACGAAACATGGGGATGCCAAAACGCGCCCATGTTTTTACATTTTCTCACCCGTTTTTACAGCACTGCCAAGCGCTTACCGTTAGCATTGTCTCCATGAAGTGAAGGGCCAGGGCCCCTAAAAACTTCGACCAGTATCCCCCCAAGGCGCTAGCAATAGCGCTCACAACCCCCCTCTTCCACCCCCCAAATTAGGAAGAGGGTTTTTTTTGTCTGAAATTCGCTAAAACGGAGTCTGATCAGATCTGACGCAAGGCATCACAGGCCTGGTCGAAGGCATCGCGCAGCCGAGTCAGCAAATCGGAAACCTGCCCCAACTCGCCTTCACGAGCCAGACTCTCCAGCTGCATGCACAGCTCGAAAACCCGCACCGCACCCAGATTGCCGCTGCTGCCCTTGAAGCTGTGCGCTTGGCGGCGCAGGGTTTCCTGGTCGCCCGCCGTATACGCGGACGCCAGTGTATGGAGACGTTGCTCGCCATCCCGCTTAAAGGAATCGACCAACATGGAGAAATCCTGGCCCATTACATCCTGTAGTTCTGTAACGACCTCATCGTCGAGAATCGCTGAATCTTGCATACCGGCTCCGTCTTCCTTTACGGGGGTAACCCTAACCATTAATCATGAAATCTTATGTGGAATATCTCGAAAATCCAGAAAAAATTAGTAGCGGGACGTTAAATGAGGCTTTCCGTGCTTGGGATATCTGAACCCTCCAGGAAGTTATTCCGTTCCCTGGAGCACGGGCAATAAACCACAGGACTGCGCACGTATCACGTCATCACGGGTATCCACGTCCCATAGGACCGGTAAACGAACCACCCGCTCCCCGGGAAAACAGGCAATGCTGTCGGCCAGGGCCTGTTCGCCGCCGAACCGAACACCACGGAAGCGCTTAGGGTGCCACAGCGCTTGGCTGGAACTGCCGATCAACACATAGCCGCCATCCTCGCTGGGACCAAATACCACCGGCGCCTTGTCCAGCGCCTGCAGGGCCTGCTCGAAGTAATCCTGGTCCAGTACCGCACAGTCACTGCCAACCAGTAACACCTGATCGGCCTGGGCCAGGCCGCTATTCAGGGCCTGGGCCATTTTTTCCCCCAGGTCTTCGCCCTGTTGCAGGTGACAGGACCAACCATGGCGTTGCGCCAATGCCTGCAGCTCCGTATCGGCTTGATCCAGCCATAGCTGCACCCGACCCGGAAAACCACAGGCCGCGGCAATCGTGCGGGTCAACAACAGCCGGTACAGCGTGAGGGCACCCTCTTCGCCAAAATCGGGGATCAATCGGGTTTTCACCCGGCCTGCCTGCAGCGCCCGGGCAAAGACGATCAGCAGCGGCTGCGAGGTGCTCTCAGTGCTCGCCATAATAGTCCCGGTACAGTTGCTCGGGCTGGGCGCCACGCCAGTAGCGATAGCGCAGGGACCACATCAGCCAGATGGTCGGCCAGGCCCCCCGCGATTCCCAGCGACGGCTGCTGGTGGTCAGCACAGGGCGCAGACAATGGGGTCGTCCCTGCTCCTGCTTCAACCGCCGGCTCAGGGCAATGTCTTCCATCAAGGGCTGGTCTGGATAGCCTTCCAGAGCGGTAAAGATATCGCGGCGCACGAAGATACCCTGGTCTCCGGTGGCAATGCCGGAAAACCGGGAGCGCACATTGATCATGGCGCCGATGACGCGGAACAAAAAACGCCGGCCACTCAGGCGCACATCAAAACGGCCCCAGCGGGCGTCGGCAGGCAGGCGCATCAGTTGCTGCCGGTGGGTGCCATCAAGCTGGCTATCCGCATGGACAAACCACAACCAGTCGCCCCTGGCCTGACGGGCGCCGGCGTTCATCTGCCGGGCACGACCAGGGGCACTGAGCACTACCCGATCCGCCAGCTCACGGGCAATCTCCACACTGTTATCAGTACTGCCGCCATCCACCACCACCAGCTCATCCCCGGCTTGCAGGGCATGGCGAAGCATGGTCAGGGTCGCGTCCAGATTGCCGGCTTCGTTATACACCGGCACGATCACACTGACGGTGGTCTCGCTCACCCCAGAGAACCACTGCAACTACTACCGGCACCCGCGGTACAGCCGAAACAATGGTCCGCCACATAGATAGGCTCGCCTTCCAGATCGTGATCCAGCAACCCGGACAGGTGCGGGTGGCCCTCATGGTGCCCCAGGGGCATATCCAGCATCTGGTTGAAGTCACAATCGTACAGGTAGCCCTGATAATCCACGCTCACCGTGGCCCGGCACATCACCGCCGGCAGGGTGTCGCGGTTGAAGCTGTCGCGCAGCAGCTGCATGTAATCGTTGAACTGGTTGTGGGCCAACAGCACGGCACCGAAACGGCTGATGGGCATATTGGTGATGGTAAGCAGACTGTTGAACCGCAGCCCGAAGCGTTCATCCAGCTCACGCTTATAGTCCTCTTCCAGCACCGCCTGGGGTGGCGGCAGGTTCGGGCCAGTGGGGTTATAGACCAGGTCCAGCAACAGTCCGTCACTGCCATAGCCTTGGGCATTAAGCCGGCGAATAGCTTCTATACTGCCCTGATACACCCCCTTGCCGCGCTGCGCGTTCACATTCTCTTCCAGATAACAGGGCAGTGATGCCACCACATGCACCCGGTTATCCGCCAGAAACTGCGGCAAATCCTCGTAACCCGGCTCCAGCAGAATGGTGAGATTACAACGGTCGATGACTTCCACATCCATAGCCCTGGCCTGTTCCACCAGATAACGGAAATGGGGGTTCATCTCCGGCGCACCGCCGGTGAGATCCAGTACCTTGATATCGCGCAGCCGGATCACCTCCAACACCATGTCCACGGTTGCCAGGTCCATCAGTTCAGTGCGCGTAGGGCCCGCGTTCACATGGCAGTGAACACAACTGAGGTTACAGAGATACCCCAGGTTCACCTGCAAGATTGACGTAGCGTGGCGCCGCAACGGCGGGAAGTCGGTGCTGCTGCGCACCAGTAAATCGTGGGTATCCTGCATACGTCACCTGTGTCAGTTTCCTCAATGCTAGCAATTGGATGCGGGCTTGTCGCAAAGGTTACGTGAACGCTGCAAGATCGAGGCAATATGGTGGCAGCCCCAGAGTGTCATGTGGGTATTTGGGGCTATTTTTGCGGCAACGCTATAGCAAGGAAATAGAGAGGCAGGAGCCTGTATTGTTTTTGCTGTAGGAGCGGCGCTTGAGCCGCGAATGGTTAGCAAGGCCGCGGGGTTCGCGGCTCAAGCGCCGCTCCTACAGCGAACTAAACCCTTGCCGGGTTAATAATAGCCAATCGCTATTCCCGGACTGGCACCACGACGAAAAGTCCTTACAATCGTCGCTCTTCAAAGCCCGGTAGCTCAGTTGGGTGAGGTCGGGGATTTCCAAAGTGTGCTTTGGCCGAACGAACGCGAGGCGGATATCGCCGCTTTGCCGGCGCCCGCAGGGCGAGCAAGCGCCGATAAAATAGTCGCTTGCTCCCCGGAAACTGGCACCACAACTAAAAATCCTTACAATCGTCACTTCTTCAGCCCCGGTAGCTCAGTTGGATAGAGCAAGCGCCTCCTAAGCGCTAGGTCGGATGTTCGAATCATCTCCGGGGCGCCATATATTCAAAGGCACGGCGGGTTAGCGATTACCAACAAAATACAGCAACCCACCCCGCCGTCCTCACAAATATCCTCACAATTCCGAATTCTTACCCCAAATCGGGTGCCTTTCGCACACAAAAAAACCGCTACGGACTACAGATCCATAACGGTTCTATTGATACGCTCTCTCTTGTCCGGTGCCAGCCAGAACGGCTAACGACTAGCGTGTCAGTGACTACGCGCCGGGCCTTGCCACAAAGCTTCCCCCGTGTTGTCATGCCCATCTATTCAGCGCAAGGGAACACAATGAACAAAACAACTCTGCCCTCAATATTTCTCTGTCTTGCAATTAGTGGAACCGCTGCCGCCCAGAAAGCGGGGAACTGGGAGCTTTCGCCCGGCAAAGATGAAATGACCGGAGAAGACCAATCAATGGTCTATGTTTTGGGAGACAAGATGGTCAAAGGGTGGCTCAGGAACGGCCCCATAATGCTCGGCATGTACTGCCAAGAAGATGCCTTCATTCTGGGGGCACCTAAAGTCGGCTTCCGCACAGATGAAACTGACTGCAACTCAAATGGTTGCAGCAACATTCAGAATGGGCGAATCAAACTTGATGACAATGCCGTTGAGGACATTAGGTATGCTGTTCTGAAGTCAAACAATAACCTAATGACCATACTGCGCCCGGCAGACAAACTTGTTGAGCAATTCAAAGCGGCTAATCAAGTGAAATTTGAAGTCGCTCCATTCAAAGCCTCAGACAGCAAGCAGGTCATTACATTCAGCCTTTCAGGGTTTACCAAGGCTAACGCTTGGTGTGAGTCACGCTAATCAACAGTCTTGGTCGCTCTAGCCTTTTACGGTGGTGGAAAATGCCCGTCTTTCTTCATGTGGCACAGCCCGTAGATACCGGGTATACCTTGCCGCTGTAGCATCCTGTAGAGTGCTCTGCACGTCCACGGCTTGCCCCGGCTGGTACGGCTACCCTCTGCATTTAGTCGGCCTACCACGCGCCGGTATGACGGGGCTCGGTAATACCCTTTCTCCGGCAGTGTGGCGGCTATCCGTTCAATAATGGCGTGATTGTGCTGGCGGATTTCGTCTCTAGTCATGCTCTGGCCTCGCGTAGTGACCCCGGAAAATGCCCGTTTATGGCTTGCATACGCTGATTCGACTGGTTGCTAACGTGTCGGGAAATGCCCTTCCTCGCGTGCGCGTAGTGGTCAGGAAATGCCCTATCTTTAGCCTGTTCTGGTGTGCGGGGTTAATAATTGAATTAGTTGTATGCGCGTACGAGCTATAAAATTTAAATAAGGGTCTAAAAAAACTTTTCGTCTCGTACGCACATACAACTTTTCCAACTAATTGCCACCGGCCACGGTTTGCAGTGCCTGGAATCTTTCGGCGCGCGCTTGGGTGATCCTTTCAGCATGTTGGGCAAACTGCCGGTGGGCGGCAGGGTTCACCTGAAACACGCCGTCAGACTTGCGCCCACGCTTCCCGGCCACTGGTGGCGGGGTTACGTCTGCGATCCATCCCAGCTCAATCAGGTAATCAATAGCGTTTTCAGCATGGTGCCGGTCGGCTCCCTGCCAGTAGGTGGCATTGCGGGTCAGGTCGCCCCGTTTGAAGCGCTCCCAGCCCTTGCAGAGAATCGCCTCAGCCGCACTTTTGACCAGTGCACGCACTTCGCCGGACTCCATGTCCAGAACGCTGTAAACGGCCTCAGAATGGCGATACAGCACGCGCATCAGCTTCATAGCCCTGTGCATCGTCTCAGCCTCTAACGTGGCTGCTGGTGGCTCTCCGGCTGCTGCTGCATGGGTAACGTGCAAAGCAAAGGCTAGACGCCCAAGAAAGCCGGGAAACTTATCCAAATGCTCGGCAAAGCGCTTTGCTGCTGTGCGGGTCGCCAGCTTGCGGACTTGGTTGTGGTAGTCCTGCATGGCCTTCTGTGCGCCGTGGGACAGGCTCGCATTCAAGGGTGTGCCGTCCTCATTCCAGCGCTGAATGGTGGTGAATACCTGGGCGGCGTTCTGTTCTGTGAATGGATGGGTGCGGGCCATGTAATTGACCTCACCAGCAGGACGCAGGCAGTACATAGCAAAGCGCTGGTATAGGCCGTCAGCACCAGCCCCGGACTTTCTGAACTTTGCCGCCAGCACCTCGGGCTGAATCCCGGCGATGATCCCAACACTAAAGTTATCGACTACTAGCGGCAGCTTGGTGGCACGGTTAATCGTTACCTGCCCGCCGTCATATGCGCGAAGGTAAACGCCGCGATCCTTCCCGCCGTCCTTGCCGGAATAGGCATCCATGCGGCCCAGTAGCTCGGTGATTTCGTCGTGGTACAGGTTTACGCCTTCTGGGTTGTCCACCAGTAGTGAGGCCAGCGCCTCGGTTGTGGTGTCCAGTGCGTTACGCTGTTTCCATGGTGGTTTTGGCGGTGGGTCGGCCTTGTCCTGCTTGGCTCGCTGGTAGGCATCCTGCCATTTACCCAACTGGCGGTTAGATTCGGCCACTATATCGTCGTTGATCTTGCGGACGGTATGCGTGCTGGATTTCATTACCGGGCTTTTGCCTTGCCCTGAATCACCCACCAATCCCAGCCAGTTGTATGCAGGCACGCTGAATGGCCCCAGATCTAGCTTGGCTCGGTGATCCACCGTATTGCCTGACGCAATCAGCAGGCAGATGGCATAGCCGCCGGGATCAAAGCCGGATTGAGCAGACTTCTCACGGGCGAATTGCTGGAATGCTTCGGGCAGCACATCAAGCGGAAAGGGCGGCACCACATATTCGGCAAAGGGGTCTGCCAACTCTGGCCATTGTGCCGGGGGATGTGGTTCCTTGGGCTTCCCTGCATCCTGTTCGGCCATGTATTCCCGCTGGCGCTGTTTCTGGCCCTCCGGGTCTACCTTTGGAGCCAGGTCAGCTACAGCCCGGCTAACGTCTCCGGCATAGTCCAGCGTCACCAGCACGTCGAACACATCTAGCGAGTGCCCGCCATGGTTCAGGTAGGATAGCGGGTCTGTGACGCCATGGTGGCTATAGAGGCGCTCTTTGCCGTCATCAGTGGTAAAGATATAAACGCCGGGCTCTCCGGTGCTGCTTTGCGGGCTCAGGTATTTCTTGCCCACGCGCCGGTAGCCGTGGCGCAGCAACTCGCTTTCAATGTCGAACTGCTGGCACACCTTGCCGATGATTCCGGCGCTGCTATCTGACACGCTTCGAGGCTTTGCCGGTGCCTGTGCTGCCTTCTGTTCGCGTTCGGCCTCGCGCTGCCGGTAGGCAGACAGGGCAGCAACCACAAGCGTGCTGCCAGTGTCGTTGGCGTCCAGCAATGGCCGGTCGGTGGCGTCTATGAATTCATAGGGTGCCGATGGGGTCAGTTTGTTGGGCGCGTAAAAAACCTGCTGTGCGCGGGCCTGTGCTGGGTCTGCCCCATGGTGCAGGGTCAGCCCTACGGCAAGCGGTGCGTACCGTTCATGGCTGGTCGGGCTGGCAAGCGGAATCACTACTTTCCAGCGGTTAGCGATCACTCCGCCTTTGTCTTGCTGGTGGCTGCTGGTCGTATAGGCCAGATAGGCCAAGCCGTAGGCATCGTAAAGGCTACGAATATCTGCCACCGTCAGGTTGTCGTCATCGTGATCGACCACCAGCGCGTGAAACTCGGCGTTTACTGCCGCTTCCTTGGTCTTGGCTTCGGCATAGTAGGGAGTGAGTGCCGGGGCGCCGGCCTTTGGCCCGCTTTTCGGGGAGCGTGCGGAATCACGCAAACCAGCCAGGCTAAGGAATTTAGCCGGGGCTTCTGCTGTAATGCTGCTATACAGGGGGAATTGAGCCGTCATAACTTCACCCCCAACTCGGCAAACGCCTTGCGCAGTTGCTGGCGGTCGGTGCTGCTCAGGTGGTAACGCCCGAACCAGCTAGGACGTTTATCCTGGTCGTGGCTGTTGATCCGCTCCATGAGGATGGTCAGGCCCATTTCTCGCAGCCATAGCACATACATGGGCGCGTTGGTGGTGCCGACGATCTTGTCCAGCTTCGGGCGATCCACAGGCCCCCTCAGCATGGCGTTTGTCGCTCGGCTGTATCGACGGTTGGCCTTAATGCGGCGGGCGATTGTGCTATAGTTGAGGGGCTTCTTTTGGTTTCGAGATTGCCCGGTTGCCCCCGGGCTTTTTCGTTTTGCCATCTCACCACCCTCCCTTGGCCTGCCGTTTGGCATAGGCCACAAAATCACTAGAGAGCAATTCGCTGGTTTTCCGCTGGGCATTGAGCCAGGACACAAGGCCGGGCGTCAGAATGCTTTGTGCCGGTTTCGCCTTGGTGCTGCACTGGCAATTCGCTTTCGGCTGTCCGGTATTGGCATTCACTGCCCCGGTGACGTGTAGGCGGTTGTGGATGATGCGGCTCATGCTTGCACCTCCCCTTCCCTACGGCTTTCGAGCCACGCGATAAGGTCAGCGTGCATCCAGCCAACACACTTGGCGGTCAGGCGGTATTTAGCGGGGAAACCGGGCTTGTCAGCTTCCCGGTACAGGTGGGCGCGGCTCATGCCCGTAATGTGCATGGCCTCTTTCGGTCGAACGATTCTGTTTTCTGGTTCCATGGGAAAGCCTCATTTTGTCTTGAGGCTTCCCATTTAATTCACTCATTCACGATAGCCACGGCTACCGTGATTTCTGCTTCTGTCGGGCTTTGCTCAGCCTGTTACTAAATGTCCTAAATGTGATTGGTTTGCGCTTGTCTTCCTTCTCCAACTCATAAGAATATTTGTCATTGGTGAGCGGACACTCTTCAGGCGCCATGTGCGCGCTATCCAGCTCGCCGTACAGCTCCCCCCAAAGCTCCCTTGCAGATTCCTCTCTGACCGCCAGACGCTCGATAATCTCATCCAAATCAGGGTTTCTGCTCTGTCTAGCCCTAGGAGCCTGTTGGGCTCTATCTCTGTAGTACAACTGGAACAGTGTCACCACTCGCCCCAGCCTCAAGGAAGCAGCTAACGGCTCCCGCCCTTTGCCGTGGGTTATCTTGTGGCAAAGCTCAATAATTTCAGCCGCCAAGGTTTCCAGCGCATCATGGACAAAGCCCTTTTCTTTCATCAAGTAGTCAGTCAAAAAAGACCTACCCAAGAAACACTCATCTTCCGGCTTTTCTTCTTCCCAAGTAACAGTAATGGCTGGATCGAGGCATTTCCCAACCGTAGGCAGCGGGCCATCACATCCCTGCTCTTTGTGGCACCATTGGGCAAAATCCACAGCCCCCGGCTCATCCGTTTCAACGTAGCGCTTTGCGCTGCTGGCGGTCTTGAAAACAAGGCATGATGACGGCAACCCCTGTTCTTTCAAGAAGGCTTTAGCCGCCTCTGAGTAGCCCCTCACCTCATCATCAAATGACATACCCAGCGTGTGGCCACCATCCTCATTGGGCCGCCCCTCTGCTTGGAAATGATCCGCCAGCTCCTCCGGGGTATCAAATTCTGTAACACGGCGCTTTGACAAGCGCTTGCCCGTGATTCTCTCTTTCATCACGCCCCCCGTCCGGTAATGGCTGTTACGTTGCTGCCTGGGTCACGGGCAATCAGGGTTTCTACCCTCTCCCCCCAAGCGTTGAAGGCTTCCCGCCGCTCTGGCAGGTACTCGCCGCGCTGGTAGGTGCGCTGCAATCTCGGCAATGTGTGGTTAAGCATGTGCTCTACAATGTGGGGAAATATGTTCAGGTCAGACGCCCATGCCGTTGCAGCACTGCGGCGCAAGTCGTGGGGCGTAAAGTGATCCAGCCCGAATAGTGGCGCGTATTCATTGGATGGCTGTTTCTTAGTGGCCGGTATACCCTGCAATCGAGCGATGGCCTTACCCACCACATCAGACCGGATAGCATGGCCGGGCTTCACTGCCGACTCGAACACATACGGGCTAGCGCCGGTAAACGGCTTCATTGCCACAATCAGATCTACAGCCAGCGGTGACAGATGCACGATATGGGCGCGGCGATTCTTTGAGCGCTCCCCCGGTATCGTCCAAACGCCCTCATTAAAATCCAGCTCACGCCACTGCATCTGTGCCACTTCGCTCACCCTCTGGCCGGTGAGAATCAGCAGTTTGACCACTGAGGCCACTTGTAGGGACAGCGCTACAGATGACGGCAGACCTTCACGCCCTGCCACTGCGGAATCCAGCGCGGCCCACAACTGGCGCAACTCATGGGTTTTAAGGCTCCGCTCTCTCACTTCGCCATTGCTCACCCCAGCATCACCGCCGTTAATGGTCGCCGCTGGGCTGGCCTGCATGTACCCCCGATTCACTGCATAGTGGAACATCTGCCGGATTAGGCTAAGCACATGACGGGCCTCGACTGCGGCACCATTGCCGCGACTCCCACGCTTGGCGATCTTGTCTACCAGATTCAGCACTTGCACCCGCTCCACGTCACGAAAGGGGAAGGCTTTGAGGGGGTCGCAGTACAGATCCCATCGGCGCTTGTGCTTTGCCACCACACTAGCGGACGGCTTGCGGCGCGTTTTGGGGCTCTCGGTTTCGGCGTAGTGCGCTACCCACTCCTCAAACAAGTGCTGGCAGGTTTCGGCGTCGGCCTTCTGTGCGGCCTGCCGTTGCAATTTCAGGTACAGGCCAGGATCTCGGCCCTTGTCCAGCACATGCCACAACTCAGCGTGAAGCCCTCTGGCGTCCTTTAGCTTGAACTGAGGGGATGACGCACCTAACCGGCACTCCGCCGCCTTGCCCTGAAACCTGTAGCGGTAGTAGTACGCTTTTTGACCGCCGGGGCTCAGTTGCAGGCACAATCCCCCCAGCTTTTTGCCCTCATCGGTTTCGTTCTCGACCTTCACCCTATAGCGGGAGTCAGCCGGCTTTAGCTTGGCAATGTCGCTTTGTTTGGTAATGACCTCTGCCACGGCGCCATCCTCACACAAATCCTCACAATCCTCACAAATTGACCTTTTCAGGCTCCACGGACTCAAGAGAGGAAAAACCCCTCAAACCCTTTAAATACAGTCAATTCAAGCGAAACACATGGGATATTATGAACTAGATGAAACACTAATATAACCCCCTCCTAAGCGCTAGGTCACAGGTTCGACTCCTGTTCGGGGCGCCATTTCTTTTCTGGTTCCGTATCACATCGGCTCCATTGCCGGGCTGCTTGTGCGTTACCCAGGGGATTCAACGATGCCACCATCGCACTGTTTGGTCGGTCGGCGCCGCCGATGTCCTGACGGCACAACCCGCAACGCCATCAGACCTTCTTTTACATATCAGTGATTTACCCGATGGAGCGGCTGCTCTAGATTGAGGATTCCATTCGGGTACAAGAAGGATCTTGCTGATGAAAATCCTGGGACTGCTACAACTTGCCCTGGCGATCTATGCCATTGTGATGATCATCCAGTCCGGCGCGGAAACCCTGCACAAGGTGCTGTGGGTGCTGCTGGTGCTGGTATTACCGCTTGTCGGGCTGATTATCTGGGGGCTGATGGGGCCGGGCTCGCCGCTGAAGCGTTAGCGACCTCCTGCGACTGCTTTTCCTGTGGCTTCTGCCAGCTCTCCGGAGTCTGGTAGTAGCCGTGGGAGATTCCCTGAAAACGGGGCAGGTTCACCACCCGGCGCAGTCGACGCAGTGAGAAATAGGGAATATCCCGCAAAATGATATTCGCCAGCCAGGCCGGTACAGCGCCACCCGGGTCCAGTATCACCTCAATGGTTACCTTCACCTCCCCCGGCGACAATGGCTCGAATCGGTAATAGCCTTCCATCTGCGGCATGCGCACATAATCAGACTGCTCGGGAAATACCGGCGGATTCAGGGAAAACGGCATCACCAGATTGTAGCTGTCCGGCTCCTGGTAAAAAGTCACACGCAAAGGCGCATCCCGATCCTTCACCGGCCACGGCAGGCGAGTGGTGACATAGACATCACGCTGATAAGGGGACGCCCGATGCAGGTCACGGATTTCCGAGACCATGTGCATAAAAGACGCCACCGCCTCGTAATCGTCCATCAGGGCACCAATGGCATTAAAATCTGCCACCGGCACAACACCCACCCCGCGAAAGGTTTTCAGCCGTGAGCTGTCGTCATCCTGGCGATAGACCTGGATATCATCGCGGTCGGTGACCAGCACCCATTTTGACGGGTCAGCCATGGACATGGCGGAGCCGCCCAGCAGGATCAGGCCGAGTAAAAGTCGTTTTATTATCATTCTGTTTTCCTGACGCATCCCCATCGCCGCCCCTGAGACAGCCCGGCGAGTGATCACTTTATAACCTGCCTGACAGCGCCAGACCTGCCTGACGGAAAAAAATGTGACACAGACAATCTGGAAATGCGACCTGTCGCACAGTCGGTGCGCTCGAAACCCCGCTGACCGGTACGTCATGGCGGCAACTGACGCACGGGTTCAGGTCACAGATAGGGTTCCATCAGATGCGAGAGGGCGTTACGCAAACGACGCCAGGGCGCCATGTCCCGGAAATGCTCCGGCTCCATGCGGGTAGACAGCAAGATATGGCGATCCAGCATCTTATCCACCCGGGTGGTCAGAGTGTCGCTGTAACACTCCAGATCAAATTCGAAATTCAAGCGCAGGCTGCGGGCGTCCCAGTTACCGGAGCCGAGCATCAGCCAGTGCTGATCCACCGTCATTACCTTGCTGTGATCAAACGGCGGCGGCGACAGATAGAGCTCGGCGCCCTCGCCCACCAGCCAGCGCAAGGCATGCAGACTCGCCCAGTTCACCATACGCAGGTTGCTCTTGCGGGGAATCACGATCTGCACCTGCACGCCCTTCAGAATCGCCATCTGCAGGGACGCCATAAGGGTCAGATCCGGCACGAAATAGGGAGTGACAATCCGGATACGCTGCTCGGCGCTGCCAATGGCCGCCAGCAGGGTAAGCCGGCGTTTATCAAAATCCGCATCCGGGCCGGCGCTGATGCCCCGCGCCTGCACCTCGCTCACCTGGGCAGGGCCACGGTAGCTGGTCTCCAGCACCTCCCCGCAGGTAAACACCCAATCGGCGGCGAAGCTTCGCAACAGCTGGCCGACCACCGGCCCTTCAAGTCGGGCATGCAGATCCGTGGTGCGAGCCGGTTTATGTAGATAGCCAGCACGGATATTCATGCCCCCGGTAAAGCCCAGGGAGCGATCCACGATCATGATCTTGCGGTGGTTGCGAAGGTTGATATAAGGCATACGCCAGGGCGCCAGGGAGTACAGGAAACGCTGCACCGGCACCCCGCGACGGCGCAAGCGCCAGAACACCGACGGCAGGGAGTAGTGGGCGCCCATGCCATCAATCAGCACCCTCACCTTGACGCCCCGTTTAACCGCGGCGGCCAGGGCATCCACCAGCGGCTTGCCGGCAGCGTCATTGCCGAAAATATAGGTCACCAGGTAGACGCTTTCACTGGCACCGTTAATCGCGTCCAGCATGGCCTGATAGGTCTGCGGCGCATCCAGTAGTGCCAGCTCGTTGCCGTCGGTGAGCGGCAAATGAGTCAGGCGCCCTACCAGTCGGCTGAGCACCTGCAGGTGCGGCACCGTGGGCACCGCTTCTGCGGCCACCCGCCAGCCATCATCAGTGTCGATCAGCCCGCCGGTGAGTTGCCGGGCGCGACGCTGGATACGGTTCACCCCCAACATGAAATACAGTACTGCGCCGACCACGGGCACCAGCCACACCAGCCCGGTCCAGGCCGCTGCCGCCCGCGCATCGCGCTTGTTTTGCGCCACATGGGCAGTCACATAGATCGCCAGGAAAAGGCTGATGGCAGCGGCAATATAGGGCCAGAACGGCTCCAGCACTGCCAGCCCCTGGTCATAACGGCTTTTCCAGAATGTCAGATCCAACGCTTTTCCGCTCCTTGCCTAGCTACCGCCTGACGAGCTCAAATCCGCCCAGGGCGGCAATATCTGGCCAACATAGCATATCCCCCGCCGCCCCGCGGATTGCGACAAAAAACCAGTCAGATCAACGGCTTTGCGCTTTGCAGCCCAAGTCACTAAAATACGCCCTCTTTTTTTGGGACAACCACAGCCGCCACGCGCTGTACGTCCTCCCCGACAAGGCTGGGAGACGTGAGTCCCGGGTCCTCAGCGCCGACCCTGATCGGCGCACGTTAACGGGCATTAGGCCCAACTCAGCGTCAGCTGCCGCTGGCCATCTGTAGTACCGAATACGAATCCCGCTGGTGTAGGCAACCAGTGTACCGGTATTGGCGATTCTGTCGTCATGCCGGCGCATGATGAGGAGCGATACCATGCCCGAAACCAATGCCGTCATTCCGCTGCATCAGAGCACGGAACCGCAGTTTGATGAACCGCGCCGTTTCAAGGTATTCACCGCGCGTCAGCTCGACAAGATCGAGCCACTCAAACGCCTGGACGACGAGACCCGCTTTGCCATGGAAGTCGTTGCCAATGTGCTGCCTTTCCGGGTCAACGAATACGTCATCGACGAACTGATCAACTGGGACAAAGTGCCCAACGATCCCATCTACCAGCTCACCTTCCCACAGAAAGGCATGCTGGCCCCGGAACACTTCGACAAGGTGGCTGACGCCATGCGCGGTGGCGACAAGGCGGAAATCAAGGCAGCCATCGCCGAGGTCCGTGAAGCCCTGAACCCGCACCCCGCCGGGCAGATGGAACACAACATGCCGGAAGTGGACGGCGAGAAGATCGACGGCGTCCAGCACAAGTACAACGAGACCGTGCTGTTCTTCCCCAGCCAGGGGCAAGTGTGCCACAGCTATTGCACTTTCTGCTTCCGCTGGGCCCAGTTCATCGGTGACAACGATCTGAAGATCGCCACCAAGGAAGCCGGCCAGCTCAAGAAGTACATCCAGGCGCACCCGGAAATCACCGATGTGCTGATCACCGGTGGCGACCCGCTGGTAATGAAGACCAAGAACCTGCGCGCTCATATCGAGCCGCTGCTGGAACTGGAACAGATCCGCACCATCCGCATCGGTTCCAAGGCGCTGACCTTCTGGCCCCAACGTGTCGTGTCCGACGACGACGCCCAGGACCTGCTGGACCTGTTCCAGGAAGTGCAGGCCAAGGGCAAACACCTGGCGCTGATGGCCCATTACAATCACTGGCAGGAACTGGAAACGGACATCGCCCGGGAAGCCGTGCGCCGTGTGCGTGCCACCGGCGCCGTGATTCGTGCCCAAGGTCCGCTGCTGGCCCACATCAACGACAACGCCGACGACTGGGCCCGCCTGTGGCAGACCCAGGTAGAGCTGGGCATCATCCCCTACTACATGTTTGTGGAACGGGACACCGGTGCGCGCCGTTACTTTGAAGTGCCGCTGGCCAAGGCATGGAACATCTACCGCGATGCCATGAAACAGGTATCCGGTATCGCCCGCACCGCCCGTGGCCCGAGCATGTCCAGCCACCCCGGCAAGGTGGAAATCCAGGGCGTCACCGAAATCAACGGCGAGAAGGTGTTCGCCCTGCGCTTTATCCAGGGCCGTAACCACGACTGGGTACAGCGTCCTTTCTTCGCCAAGTACAACGAAGAAGCCACCTGGCTCAATCATCTGGAACCCGCCTTCGGCGAAGACAAGTTCTTCTTCGAAGACGAGCTGGCAGAGATGGAGAACGAGTAAGGATCAGTTCGCCGCTACGCTAGCGAGCGTGGGGCTGATTTGAAAGCCAAGAGGCCGCGTCCGCAGTGTGGGCGCGGCCTCTTGCGTTTTCGTGTCGCCAAATCTCTTATCGGTCTGGCCCTTCCTCCTTCCCCCCGACTCCCTTAGGCTTACCCCTTGGTAATTATCCTCAAGGAATATCCATGCAAAACGGGCTGATGGTGCTGCACGGCAACCGTCTGGAAACCCTCACCGAGCTGGTGGCCGACTGGCTGCAGCGTGAGCCGCTGTCACCGCTGGAAACGGAAACCTTTCTGGTGCAGTCCAACGGCATGGCCCAGTGGCTGAAACTGCAACTGGCGGATGCTCTGGGGATCAGCGCCGGTTTCCAGTTCCAGATGCCGGCCCGCTTTTTATGGAGTGCCTATCGCACCGTGCTCGGCGAAGCCCAGGTGCCACGCACCTCGCCCTTCGATAAATCCCGGCTGCTATGGCGTCTGTACCGGTTACTGCCGACGCTTCTCAATAACGAGCATTTCGGCCCCCTACGGCATTTTCTTGCCGACGATGTGGATGGCCGCAAACGCCACCAGCTGGCCGAGCGATTGGCGGATCTGTTCGATGCCTATCAAGTCTATCGGGCGGACTGGCTGGCGGACTGGGAAAGCGGTAACGACCGCCTGCGCAAGGCTCAGGATCGCGACGCCTTTGATGATTTCCCCACCAGCCAGTTATGGCAGGCTGATCTGTGGCGCGCCCTGGTGGCGGACATGGATGACAGTAAGCAAGGCCTCAGCCGCAGTGCCATCCACCGGGATTTCATGGCCGCGCTCACCCTACAACAGGAACAGGGCACAACAGCGCCGGGGCTGCCACGCCGGCTGATCATCTTCGGTATCAGCGCCCTGCCCCAGCAGGCCCTGGAAGCCTTGGCCGCGCTCAGCCAGCACTGCCAGATCCTGATGCTGGTACAAAACCCCTGCCAGCATTACTGGGCGGATATCGTCGAAGACAAACAACTGCTGCGCCGCCAACTGGATAACCGCAAACGCCACCTGACCGCCCTGCCGGAAAACCGCGTCAATCCACTGCTGGCCGCCTGGGGCAAACAGGGCCGGGACTTTATCGGTCTGCTCTACGACCACGACGACCCGGACAGTTATCGCAGCGCCTTCCAGAACCAGATTGATCTGTTTGAAAACCGCGAACCGCACACCCTGTTGCAACACCTGCAGCAGGACATTCTCGATCTGGAACCGCTGCCGGCCCCGGACCAGCGTCCATCACTTGAAGTGGACAGCTCCCTCCATTTCCGCATCGGCCACAGCGCCCAACGGGAAGTGGAAATCCTCCAGGATGAACTGCTCGACCGTTTCAGCAACGACCCGAGCCTGCAGCCCCGCGACGTGATCGTGATGGTGCCGGACATCGAAGCCTATGCACCGCACATCGACGCCGTATTCGGCCGGCTGGAACGGGACGATCCGCGCTATCTCCCCTATACCCTCAGCGACCGCAGTGCCGGTGCCGCGTCCCCCCTGGCCCAGGCCGTGGAATCCCTGCTGCACCTGCCCCAGTGGCGCTTCACCGCCACCGACATTCTCGACCTGCTGGATGTGCCCGCCGTGCGCGAACGCTTCGGCATCGACGAAGGCGACCTGCCACAACTGGCTCGCTGGATCGACCAGGCCCGCATCCGTTGGGGCCTTAACAGCCAGCAACGCCAGACCCTGGACGTACCCGGCTTCGAACAGAATAGCTGGGCCTTTGGCCTGAAACGGATGCTGGCCGGCTACCTGCTCGGTGACGGCCCGGCCTGGATGGGCATCGAGCCCCTGGACGAAGTGGCTGGGCTCGGTGCGGAACTGGCCGGACGACTGTCGCTTCTGCTCGACACTCTGGAGCACCACTGGCAGCAATCCCGTCAGGACGCCAGCGCCAGGGAGTGGCAACAACGCTTCACCCAGTTACTGGATGACCTATTCGCCCCGGTGGACGAAGCGGACCAGACCCTGGATGCGGGCCTGCGCGACGCCCTCAACGACTGGCTGGCTGCCTGCGCCGAAGCCGACTTCGACAGCACCCTGCCACTCACCGTGGCCCGCCGCCCCCTGCTCGATGCCCTGAATGCGGAAAGCCTGTCGCAACGGTTCATGGCCGGGCGCATCAACTTCTGCACCTTGATGCCCATGCGCGCCATTCCCTTCCGCCATGTCTGCCTGCTGGGCATGAAAGACGGCGACTACCCCCGTCAACAACAGCCCATGGATTTCGATCTGATGCGGCAATGGGGGAACTATCGACCCGGCGACCGTTCCCGCCGCGACGACGACCGCTACCTGTTTCTGGAAGCCCTGCTCAGTGCCCGCGACAGCCTCTACATCAGCTGGACCGGCCGCAACGTGCGCGACAATAGCGAACGCCCGCCCTCGGTGCTGGTGGCGCAACTGTGCGATCATATCAACCAGCGCTGGCACGCCGACCAGGGCGAACCGGTGGATGCCCTCACCGTGGCCCACCCGCTGCAACCGTTCAGCGCCCGCTACTTCTTCCACACTGAGCAGGATGCAGCCAACGACATCCAGCTAAACGAGTCCCTACACACCTATGCCAACGAATGGCGTGCCCTCCACGATGGCCAGGCCACCCGTGTCAGCAATGACCAGCCCCTGCCACCACTGGACAGCGACGAGCCAATTACCTGCGCCGCCCTCGGCCGTTTTCTCAAGCAGCCGGTAGCGCACTTTTTCGAGCAACGGCTGAAGGCCCGCCTGAAACAACAGCGCCAGGTACTGGACGACAGCGAACCTTTCGCCTTCGATGGCCTGCAACGTTTCCAGCTACAGGACCAGTTGCTCAGCGAGGCCCTGCGCGCTGGCCCGGAGCATGCCGGCGGGGCCATGACGGAGGCCATGAATCGACTGGCCGGCAGCGGCGACCTGCCCCTGGCGCCCTTTGACGAGGGCAGCCGCGACAGCCTGCTGATGCCACTGTCACAACCACTGGAACAGTACTTTGCCCTGCTGGCAGACAGCGGCGCGCCGCAACCGCAACAGGAAATCCGCCTGAGCGCCGGCCCGTTACAACTGGAAGACTGGCTCACCGACCTGCGAGGCTCCGCCGCCAATGCCCAGCGTCTGGTGCTGCACACCGGCAAGCTGAAAGAGCGCTTCGACAAGCTCACCCGGGACTGGACCCTGCACCTGGCCGCCTGCGCCGCCGGGCATCCGCTGAACACGCACATCCAGGGACAGGATGGCCGCATTACCCTGCCTCACCTGAACCGCAGCGATGCCCAGCACTGCCTGGATCAACTGGGCCACGCCTGGCAGCAAGCCCTGTGCGAGCCCCTGCCCATCGCCTGCGCCACCGCCTTTGCCTGGCTGAAAGGGGAAGAAAAAGACAACGGCGACAACGAGGCACGCAAGGTGTTCGAATCCGGCTTTATGCACACCGGCGAGCAGGACAAGGAACCGGCCATTGCCCGCGCCTGGGCCGACTTCGATAGCATGCTGGCTGCCCGCCATGGCGACGATAGCGCCTTCGCCTACTGGACCGAGCAACTCTATGCCCCGCTCTACCAGCACGCCCAATGGAGTGAACATGGTGACAATTGAACGCACCCTTTCTCCTGTTTTCGTAGGGTGCACTGAGCCTAAGGCGAACTGCACCGTTGATGAGCGGCAAGCTGCAAGCTACAAGCTGCAACGCGGGAGAGTGCGATACCAGGCTGACTGTCCCGTAGCTGCGATTCGGTTTACTGTGACGGCGTTAGTACTCAAGTTTCGGCTTTCTTTCGGCAGAAAGTCCGGGCGAATTGAGCCTTCTGTGCTTACGCTGCTTCGTAGCTTCACCCTCTCCCTGTCCCTCTCCCCTCAAGGGAGAGGGGACCGCTCAGAAAGGCCTGGTGTCACTTCCCTGCTCTCAGCCTTGAGAGGCGCTCTCTATTGGGTCCCCTCTCCCCTTGCGGGAGAGGGACAGGGAGAGGGGGGCAGTTCATGACCAACACTCGTCCTCTCCCGATTACCTTCCCGTTGCACGGTACCCGGCTGATCGAAGCCAGCGCCGGCACCGGCAAGACCTTTACCCTGGCTGCTCTCTACCTGCGTCTGGTACTCGGTCATGGCGAAGAGAATGCCTTCTCGCGGCCACTGTTACCGCCTGAGGTTCTGGTGGTGACCTTCACCGAAGCGGCCACCGAAGAACTGCGCGAACGGATCCGCGACCGCCTGGCCGATGCCGCGCGCATCTTTGCCGATGCCAATGCAGACGCCGACGACCCGGTACTGGCCGAATTGCTCAACGACTACCGCGAGCCGGAAGACCGCGCCCGTTGTGCCCAGCGTCTGGATGCCGCCGCCCAGTGGATGGATGAAGCCGCCATCTACACCATCCACGGCTTCTGTAACCGCATGCTCAAACAGCACGCCTTCGATTCCGGAAGCCTGTTCAGCCTGGAGTTGCAGGAGGACGCCAGCGACGAACAGCAAATGGCGGCGCGGGATTACTGGCGCTCGATAATTGCCGATTTCCCAGTGAGCGCCGCCAATGCCCTGCAAAGCGAAAACCTGGGCAATCCGGATGCCTTACTGGACGCCTGCCGTCCTCTGCTCGGCTTGAAAGAAGCGGACCCGGAAGCGTTACCGCAAAGCGTCAAACACTGGCTGACACAAACCGGCCCGCAGGCCGACAAGGACCAGCAGGCCCGCCAGCAACTGGCCGCCGAGCTGCCGGACTTTGTCGAATGGGTACGCGCCGCCCGCGACAACAAGTGGCTCAACGGCAACAGCTACCGCACCACCAGCCTGCCCGGCATGTTGCAGACCCTGCAGCGCTACGCCAATGGCGAACGGCTCAACGACAAGGCCTACGACACCCTGGCAAAGTTTTCCCATGAAGGCATGAAGCTCACCAAGGCCGGTCAGGATCACCGCCCGGACTTTGCCTTCTGCCAGCAGCTGGATGCGGTCATGGAAGGCCGGGCAACCACCTCTCTGCCCCGCACCGACCTGCTCGCCCATGCCGCCGCCTGGATCGACCGGCGCGTGGACCAGGTCCGTCGCCAGACCGCCACCATGGGCTTCGATGACATGCTTAGCCGCCTGCACGATGCCTTGAAAGGCGACAACGGCGAGCGTCTGGCACACGTCATCCGCGACCAGTTCCCGGTGGCGTTGATCGACGAATTCCAGGATACCGACCCGACCCAGTACGGCATTTTTTCTGCACTCTATGAAGGGCAAGAAGGCACCGGCTGGTTCATGATCGGCGACCCCAAGCAGGCCATCTATGCGTTCCGCGGTGCCGACGTCTTTACCTATCTGAAAGCCCGTCGGGCCACCGAAGGCAACCACTACACTCTGGATAAAAACTTCCGCAGCGCCGACGCCATGGTCAAGGCGGTGAACCATCTGTTCACCTACAGCCAGAACACCTTTGGCGATGTGTTCATGATGGACAACGCCATTCCGTTTGAAGCGGTAACAGCCAACGGTCGCAAGGACGTTCTGTTAGTCGACAAAAAAGAAACATCCGGCATTACCCTGTGGGTGGACGAGCAGGAAAAACCGGTCAGCGCTGGCCAGTATCGGGATCAGCAGGCGGCCCGCTGTGCCAGTGAAATTGCCCATCTGCTTAACGGTGCCGCCAACGGCGTCACCGGCTTCCAGAAAGCCGACAGCTTCCGGCCCCTGCATCCCAACGACATTGCCATCCTGGTACGCGACCGCACCGAAGCCAAAGCCATCCGCGATGCGCTGATGGAACGCCAGGTCCGAAGCGTCTATCTGTCCGACCAGGATTCCGTGTTTGCCCAGCCGGAAGCCCATGACCTGCTGTTGATCCTGCACGCCTGCGCCACCCCGGAATCCGACACCCGGGTACGCAGCGCTCTGGCCTGTGCGGTGCTGGACCTGGCCTACGCGGAACTGGATGCCCTCAATCAGGATGAAGTGCGCTGGGAAGAAACCGTGGAGCAGTTTCACGGCTATCGCCAGCAATGGCAGAGCCAGGGTGTGCTGCCCATGTTGCGCAGCCTGCTGATGGATTTTCATGTGCCCGCCCGGCTCAGCCAGAGCCTGGACGGCGAACGCGCCCTGACCAACTTGCTGCACCTGGCGGAGCTGTTGCAGCAGGCCGCCACCCAGCTTGATGGCGAACAGTCATTGATCCGTTATCTGGAAGACACGGTTGAAGAAGGCCGCGGCAGCAGCAAGGAAAGCATCCTGCGCCTGGAAAGCGACGACGACCGGGTCAAAGTGATCACCATCCATAAATCCAAGGGCCTGGAATATCCGCTGGTGTACCTGCCCTTTATCTGCAGCTTCCGCCCGGCGGACAAGAACAAGCCGCCGCTGCGCTACCACGAAAACGATCACCTTAATGTGTCACTGGAACCGGACGACAATGTAGAGAACAAGGCGGACCATGAACGACTCGCCGAAGACATGCGTCTGCTCTACGTGGCCCTGACCCGCGCCTGCCACACCTGCACCCTGGGGCTGGCCCCCTACATCAAGGGACGCGGCAAACAGAACCAGCTGGAGAAAAGCGCCATCGGCCGCTTGCTGTTCGGCACTGGTGTGCCCAACGACGGCCTGCGTGCCGCGCTGACACCGGTGGCCCATGATGCGATCAACATCATTGAGGCGCCGGACAGCAACGCGGAATGCTATCAGCCCAAAGCCGAATCGCGGACCCTGCGTACGCCTCTGATTCCTGTGGCCCGGCAACGGCAACCCTGGTGGATTGCCAGCTACAGTGCGCTCAAACAGGTACAGGAAACCCTGGCCCCGGCAGACCCGCGTGGCGATCAACTGGCCGAGCAGCAGGACGACACCGTTATCGATGACGCCGAGCCCCTGCCCGATACCATCCACGCCTTCCCCCGTGGCGCCGCACCCGGCACCCTGCTCCACGATGTACTCGAGCAGGCCGCCAACCAGCGCTTCACGCAAACCCTGGCCGACCCCGCCGAGTTTGAAACCAGCGTGGAAGAAAAACTGCAGGCCCGGGGCTGGCAGGATTACATGGACGTCATTCGCCACTGGTGGAAGCAGGCCGTCACCACTGCCCTGCCGCTCAAAAACGACCAGATCGCCCTCAATACCTTGCACACCTATGTGCCGGAACTGGAATTCGTGTTCCCCGCCCACCAGGTCAAAGTGGCCGAGATGGATACCCTGATCCGCCAACACATTCACCCCACGCATCCGCGCCCGCGACTGGAAGCGGATATCCTGAACGGCATGCTCAAGGGCTTTATCGATCTGGTGTTCGAACACGACGGCAAATACTACGTGCTCGACTACAAATCCAACTGGCTGGGCGTGGATGACAGCGCCTACACCCTGGACGCCATGACCGACGCGGTGCTGGAAAAACGCTACGAAGTGCAATACGTGCTCTACCTGCTGGCCCTGCACCGCCTGCTGAAAAGCCGCCTGCCGGATTACGATCCCGACCAGCACCTGGGCGGCGCCGTCTATGTGTTCCTGCGCGGCCTGCAAGGGCCAGCGGCGGGCACGGTGTTTGATCGGCCGGAGACAGGGTTGATTGAAGCGCTGGATACCATGTTTGGAGGCTCATCGTGACACAGATCCCTACCACCTATTGTAGGAGCTTGCTTGCAAGCGAATGGCCCCGGATTCGCGTGCAAGCACGCTCCTACAAAAGCTCCCTGGCCGCAGGGGCCAGCCATGCAAACTGACCTGTTCTCCGCCCTCACCTGGGAAGACGCCCTCATCCTGCTGCGCGACAACAATCTGCTGCGCGATCTGGACGTGGCCATTGCCCGTTTCCTCAACCAGCAATGCCCCCAGGCAAGCTACGAAGTGCTGCTGCTCGCCGCCTTTACCAGCAATCAACAAGCCAGCGGCCACCTCTGTCTGGATCTGAAAAACCGGCAGCTGGCCACCCAGCTGTGGGGCACCAGCCCGCCGCCGGAACTGGTGACCCTGCTGCCCGGAAAACCGGACGACTGGCTGCACGACCTGCGACAAAGTCCGCTGGTGAGTCAGGATGGCAGCAGCCCGCTGGTGCTGGACGGCAGCCGCCTTTACCTGCGCCGTAACTGGGCCCGGGAAGTGTCTGTCGCCGAGGCCATCGACCAGCGACTGGCCACCGTCAGCGCGCTGCCTGTCAAGCGCCTGCGCGACGCCCTGACCCGATTATTTCCGAGCCCCGGCGACCAGACCGACTGGCAACAGGTGGCCTGCGCCCTGGCAAGCCGCAGCGGTATCGGCATCATCACCGGCGGTCCGGGCACCGGCAAAACCACCACCGTGGTACGCCTGCTAGGGCTGCTGCAAAGCCTGGCCATGGCGGATGATCAGCGATTGCGTATCCGCCTTGCCGCCCCCACCGGCAAGGCGGCGGCGCGGCTCACCGAATCCATCGGCGAACAGGTGCAGCAACTCGACGTGGTAACCGCGGTACGCGACGCCATCCCCACGGAAGTCACCACCCTGCACCGCCTGCTAGGCACCCGCCCAGACAGCCGCCACTTCCGTCACCACGCCGACAACCCGCTGCACGCGGATCTGGTGGTGGTGGACGAAGCCAGCATGATCGACATGGACATGATGGCCAGCTTGCTGGAAGCCCTGAGTCCGCACACCCGGCTGATCCTGCTGGGCGACAAGGACCAGCTCGCCAGCGTGGAAGCCGGCGCGGTGATGGGCGATCTGTGTCGCCATGCCCACCAGGGCCGCTATAAACAGAGCACCATCGATTTTGTCCAAGACACCTGCGGCGCCGACATCAGCAACTACCAGGAAACCGAACAGGCCCCGGGCAACGCCCTCGCCCAGCAGACCGCCATGCTGCGAACCAACTGGCGGTCCAAGGACAGCCCCGGCATCGGCGAACTGGCCCGAGCGGTGAACGAGGAAAACCTGCCGCAGGTGCGCAAGGCGTTCCAACAGTACAACGACAGCCTGCATCGCCATCCCCTGCGCAGCGAAGGCCAGCAACTGGAAACGCTACTACTGAACGGCAGCGGCGGCTTGCGCGCCCTGTTTAACGCAGTAGCAACGCCGCCCACACAACGACAGGATTTCGATGGCTGGGCAGCCGGATTACTCAAGCAGCTCACCCACCAGCAACTGCTCAGTGGCCTGCGCAGCGGACCTTTTGGGGTGGAACAACTGAACCAGCGCATCACCCGCCATCTGCAACAACAGGACCTGGCCCCGGAAAGGGAATGGTATCCGGGGCGGCCGGTGATGATGACCCGCAACGATTATCAGCTGGGCTTGATGAACGGTGATGTGGGATTGACCTTGCCGCTGCTGGAAGAGCGGAATGACAAACCGGAGCTGCTGCTGCGAGTGGCCTTCCAGTTACCGGACGGTCGCATCAAATGGGTACTCCCCAGCCGCCTGGACGGGGTAGAAACCGTTTATGCCATGACGGTGCACAAATCCCAGGGCTCGGAATTCAGGCATACCCTGCTGGTATTACCGGACGCCCCCCATCCGCTGCTCACCCGCGAACTGATCTACACCGCCGTCACCCGCGCCCGTGACCGTTTCACCTTGCTTGAATTCGGCAAACCAGCGGTATTGGACAGCGCCGTCAAGAAACGTACCTGGCGAGCATCGGGGTTGGCAGAGCGGCTTTTTAAATAGATTGTAGGAGCTATGCTTGCATGGCGAACCGAGCCTTAGCGAGGAAAAAACGGTGCAACATTATCCCGATTTCGCCAAATGCACTAGCGACGTCTGATGTTATCAGCCCCCCCCGCTTCGCGGTTCGCATGTCGCAGATCCCCTGGGGGACAAGCAAAGCTCCTACAAACAGAGCGCTTGGTAGAAAAGTGAGACGTAAACTCCACCAACGACCATAAAAAAACGGGATGCCGAAGCATCCCGTTTTTTGTTTCCCGAATCACGCGGTTACTTGAACTCCGCTTTCTTCTTTCGGTTTTCACGATGATGTCCGCACGGCGGTTCTTGGCGCGACCTTCGCGGGTGCTGTTATCCGCTACCGGCTTGTTCTCGCCGAAGTCTTCGGTGCTGATGCGGTCACCGCTGACCTTGCATTACCACTACTTGGTGACCCACTGGCCGTCCGGGGTACGCACATAATCACCCGCATCGGTTTTATCGATGGCTTTCTGGCCGGCCAGGCGTGCCACCTGATCCAGGGTAATACCGTTCTGTTTGGCGATACGCTCATAGGCATCACGGCGTTTCTGGTTGATATCCGCCACCAGTTCCACAGCAGCCGGGGTCGCCTTGACCACGCCCAGATAACCGTCCGGTTGTTCACCCACCATGCCCTGGCTCTTCGCCGCATCCAGATCCAGCGCAAACACCGCCATGCTCAACAGCAGGGTCAGGGTGGCAATCATGGTCTTTACAATCTTCATGGTCCCTACTCCTAAAACAGGTCGCTGTCTTCACTGAACAACTGATCGATATCCTTTTCCACCTTGAGGCGGATTTCATGATCAATCTTCACGTTCAGGTTGATGGTGATGGGCTCTTCCGGTGCCTTGAGTGCCACCGTCGGTGTGCAGGCGGGCAGCATGACCGCCGCCAGCAACAGACCCGGCGCGAGGTTTTTCATTGGCTTCTCTCCGTGCGCAGTTTCTCGGTTATATCATCGCCAATACGCAGACTGCGCATCAGCACCAGCATGTTTTCCCGATGGGTGTAGTTAAACACCACCGGCAGATTATTTCTCTGCGGATTCACACCCTTGATCGTCACCGCTGCCTCCAGCCAACCATCCCGGTCCATATTCATGTGGGCCTGAAAATCCGGAATGGTCAGCACACTGAGGCTTTCCAGTGCCAGTTTCACCGCCTGATTAGAGCTGGCCATGGACTGCACACTGGATGACGGTGGAATACGCAGGGACAGGGTTTCCTCGTTAGCCAACCTCGCCCCTTCCACCACAATAAAATCCGTACCTAGTTGCAAAGGCACATAGCCCCCAACACGCCCATCCAGAAACACCGCCGGCGGATTCTGCAGGGCAGCCACCTGCTCCAGATCAATGCGGGTAATCACCACCGGTTGGGGACGGGGTGACGGCCAGTCCAGTGCCGGCGCCCGCAGGGAGCCGCCGAGCAGATCCGCCTGGATATCGCTTAACTGCCAACGGTACAAATCGCTCGCCACCTGCAGGGACAGGTCGGTGATCGGGGTACCGATATCCAGGGTGTCCGCTGTCACCGGCCCCACACTCTTTAGAGACACCGCACCATCGCGATAGTGCCCTTCCATGGTTCCCTGAATCCCTCGGGCCGTGACGCTGCCCCAGTCCACTCCCGTATCCGCCAGGCGGATTGTCCCTTCAGCAGACAGAGTGTCACGCCATTGCCAGCTACCCTTGCCTGTGAGCGTGCCTTCCTGCGGCGTCATTGCCAGGCCCTGGCCCATAGCCGGGATCAACTGGCTGTGGACCTGAAAACTGCCTCGGGGCACTTCACCTGCCAGTGAGGCATCCGCCGTCAGCTCGCTTTGCCAATCGGCAATGGTCAGCCGTGCCGTGACTTTTTTGCCGATCAGTCGGGCGCTGCCTGCCACCACCGGCAACCGCCAGCGGGCCGCCAGCAGGCCACCACTGCGCAGTTGCACCTGACCATGGGCCCCGGCACTGCTCACCGTTACCGGACCGCTGGCCGTCACGGTGAGCGGGCGCAGCAGCACCTGTTCCACCAGCCCTTCGCTTACCGACAATCGACTGCCATCCGCCAGCACCACGGCACTGTCTTTCAGGTGCCATGGCACCTGCAGGGAAACATCACCGCCCCGGTCATAGTCCGGAATGGATGATGTGGCCGACAGCGTTCCCTGCCAACCGCCATCGGCCTGACGGAACGACACGCTGCCATCGAGTGGATAGCCGGCGTACTGACCTTTCACCGAGGCTCTGCCGCCGTAGGGTGCCCGATGCAGGGATTCCAACGGCAAGCGGAAGGCAAGACGATCATCGCCATTACGAGCGTTGAGGGTAATCGGCTTGCCCTCCAAGCCATCGCTGGCAGCCTGACCCTGCCAGTGACCGTCCAGCCGGAACCCTTGCCAGCGGCCCTGCAACGCCAGCGCTCCCTGCCACTGCCAGTGTTTGCCCTGCCACTGGAGCCGGCTGGGGCTGGCTTGCAGGCGCAGGTCTTGATAGCCCAGCACCACCGGCAACTCCGTGCCGCCGTCCAGCGTCATGGGCACTTGCAAGGGCTCTTTCCATTGCGCGGAGAGTTGTTCCGGCAACGTCAGGCTTGCCGGCGACAGGGTCAGCATTCGATCCTGCCACTGAAAATCTAGCTGGCCATCCAGCTGCGGCCCCGTCAACGTGACCTGTCCGGCACCCTGCTCCACGGAACTGTCATCGCTGCGGGCGGCAACATGAATCTGCCCTTGTGGCCCTTGCAACTGAAACTGCCCACGGGCTTGAGACAGGGCGACACCCTGCCCTTGCAGGGATAACGGTTCCGGAATCGCCAGCAGCCATTGCTCATTGAGCGACAACGGCTCGGTGAGGCTCATGTCAGCCTGCCACTGCTCGCCGTTAAAGCGGGCCTTCATTGTCAGATTGGCTTTTTGCGGCTGAGATTCCAGCCCTGCGTTCTGCAGTGTTACGTCCAGGTTGCCTGCGGGCTGCCCCTGCCAGCGTCCCTCGCCCGCAAGCTGCCAGGCACCCTGCCAGTGGGGCTGCCACTCCTGCAGCTCGCCGTTACCTTGCAGCGACCACTGCCCACCATGGCGGGCATACTCCGCCTGCATGCGGCTTTGTGAGCTCGCCACCTGAACAGACCAGTTCTGCTGTTGCTGCCGAGCCGTTAGCTGCAACGGCGGTGGCGTCACCTCCCCCATCGCGGGCAACAACAAGGTATCGATGGAAAGAGCAAAAGGCGGCGTCCAGGGCAGGGAGTCCGGCATCACAAAACCGTCATCGTCCGCAGCGGAATCACAGGCGGTGAGAGTGACCGTCCGCGTGTGGACGGTGAGGGGAAAGAGATCGCGTAGCACCAGGTTCTCACCCGCCACGGGGGCGCATTCGCCCGGCTGCCAACGCCAATGGGCCAGTGTCAGCCCCTTGTCCCAGCCGGGCTTACCCACACGCAACCCCTGGCTATACAGCAAGCCCGCCGCCACCAGTGCCAGAAACAGCACCAGCAGCAACGCATAACCAAGGCCTCGAACAACAGGCGGAAAGAATCGAACCATGTGGGTTAGAGCCAGTGCAGCAACAATGGTTCGATAGTGGTGGCTTGGCGGGGTTCTGGCAACTGCCTACCCCCTCCCGTTGGAGCCTTGCTCGCAAGGCGAAGGCCCGAAGCAACCCCGACCCCCTTCGCCTTGCGAGCAAGGCTCCAACGGGGGGGTAGTGTGATTATGATGAAGAGACGCCTTCCATCACCGCCTGATGCAACACCAATGCCATGGCGGCTACCCGGCTGGTAGCGTCCACGGACAGGGTGGCGCCGGTGATGCCGTCCACCTGGCCGGACAGGGTATCGTTTTCACCAAGAGTCATCCCGCGATACTGGCGACGGAAAAACGCCTGGTGCACTTCGCCACCACGGGGTTCCCGGTAGACCAGGATCTCCAGATCCACGATCCCTTCCGGCCCCACGGCTACGCCAACGGTCATGGGCATATCCTTGCTTTTCTCGTCGATGATCCAGGCACTGATTTCATCGCTATGCCAATAGCGCAGACGCATACCCCGGTAGGGGTGACCCAGCACCTTTGTCACCCGCTCGCGCAGTTCGCCGCGCAACGGTAACAAGCCCGGTTGCGGCTCCTGATCGGCAAACACCTGCTGCAGAAAATCCGGCTGACTCAGATGACGGATCTGCACCTCATAGGCCGGCAGCGTTGCTGCCAGCCCGAGCATCAGTAGCAGTACAAAAACTCTTGGCATCAGTTAACCAATCGCTCCTTGTCCAGCAGCGCCTCAATCAGGAACTGGTTATAGCCCCCGACCCGCTCGCCTTCCAGGCGGGCATTGGCTTCATGGTAAAGCGGATTGCGCTCCAGGGTCTTGGGCAACATCCACTGCGTGACCTTGGCCCCACTCATGATCCAGGCGTTGTTGAACTTCTGCCACCAGCCGTATTTCATTTCAAACTCATCACGAATACGCGGCGGTAAATTGGCGGCGGTGACCTGCTCCTGCACCCACAACGGGAAGATCATCCAGATGGAGCGCGGATCGAACAGATCTTCCTTCAAACGAATACCGTTTTCCGCCACGGTAAGCTGGGGGCTGGCCCACATGGCGCGGTTGTATTCCATAAAGGCATTCCAGTCTGCCGGCAGCGCCTGTTCCGGCACCCCGAACAGCATGGCAAACAGCTTGGTTTCTTCGTAGAACTGGTCCTTTTCTTCCTGGGTCAGTTCGCCTTCCATCTTCTCGTACATGTAGGCCAGGGTTTCCCACAGGGTGGCATGCACCCAGATCATTGCCGCCACTTCATTGGCGCGGTATTCGGAGCCACGCTCGAAGGCGCCGGAATCCATCGGCACCTGCCCTTCGATTTCCTCATGGATATCGCGCACCTGATTGGCCGAGATCATTACCTGAGGCATGCTGCCGAACACCATGGTGCCCACATGCTGGAAGGTACGACGGGCCCGGCCCAGGGGATCATCGCGCACTACCGAATGCTCATCGATGCTGGCAGTGACCCAGGGGTGGGCCAGTTGCAACAACAGTGCCCGGCCCGCGCCAAAGGCCCCCGGCATGCCCGCCCGGGACAGCTTCCACATCATGGAATCCGGCCCGTACAAGCCCACCCGGGAGTCCGGAATCTTGCCGTGGACCTTCACCAGTTGTCGGCAGAAGGCTGCTTCGTCCACCCAACGGGGGATGGGCGGGCTACCGTCGCTGGGCACCAGTTGGCGCACCGCATCCTGCCCGGCGGTATTTTCCGGCGGCGCTTCAAGTTCACTGGCCGACACATTCTGGCCACAGGGGTGGGTCAGGTAGGCCGTTTCCGCGCGCACCATGTCCAGCGTGAAAGAACCCGGCTCGCCCTTGAACTTCACTTGCGACGGCAACAGATAATTCTGCACCGCCATGTATTCCTTGTAGTCGATATTCCAACCCGCTTCCTCGATACGATCCACCCGGTCCAGGTCCTCCTGGTACACCACCGCATCGGCAGTGGCCGGCAAACCGCGCAGCCAGTAGGACAGGTTGCCGGCACGAATGTGTGCCTGCAGATGCTCGGCCACTTTCATGGCCTCTGCCCCACCGATCACATCCAGGGTTTCACTGCCCGGCTCATAAACGTTGCCGTGAATGATGGCCCTGGGTTCGCCTACCGGCTCGTCCATAAGAATGGACAAGGCGTACTCCTCACCGATCTGCCGGAAGGAAAAATGGCTCTTGCTAACAGTACTGTCCGCGCGCAGGGCAAAGCGCCCTTCCACTTCCCACTCGCGCATGTTTTCTGCCGACTCGGGCACGAAATGAGAGGCCTTGAACGCCGAACAGCCCTGTAGCACCAGTAGCATGCCCAGCAGGATCACCTTGCTATGTTGTCGCGCTTTTACGGTCATGGTCGTGACCCTTTATCGTTATTGGTATGAGTTAAAAATATCGCCCGCCTTTCCCGTAGGGTGCACTGAGCCTAGGGCGAACTGCACCACATAGGCCTTGGATCGGTGCAGTTCGCCTTAGGCTCAGTGCACCCTACGTTTACGCTAGGCGGTTTGCCGTAATGCCTTCTTGTCGATCTTGCCCACCGAGGTGAGCGGAATGGCATCCAGGAAGAACACCTCTTTCGGCACCTTGTACGGTGACATGTTTTCCCGACAGAAACGGTCCAGCTCTGCCTTCAGCTCGGTGTCGCTCGTGTCGCAAGCCGCGCTGCGTTCCACATAAAGCTGCACGATCTCGTTACCCGGGCGGTTGCTGTCCGGGCGGCCAACCACTGCGCACATACCCACCCAGGGCAGGCTCTGCACCTTGCCTTCCACTTCCACGGAAAACACCTTGTAGCCGCCGACAATCAGCATGTCCTTGCTGCGATCGCAGACACGGACAAAACCGTCTTCGTCCATGACGCCAATATCGCCGGTGTGCATCCAGCGCTTGCCGTCGATCTCCTGCAGGGCTTTTTCCGTAGCCTCCGGCAGGGCCAGATAGCCCTGCATCACCTGGGGACCAGCCGCGATGATTTCGCCGGGTTCGCCCAGTGGCATTTCCTTACCGGTGTCCACATCCACAATGCGCACCTCCGTGCCCGGCAGCGGGATACCCACATGGCCCTCCTTGAAGTGGGAGGCCGGGTTCAGGGTGATTACCGGGCTGGTTTCGGTCATGCCATACACTTCGCAGAACTTGTCTTTGCCGATCACACTTTCCAGCCGTTGCACTTCTTCTTTGGCAAACGGCGCCGCCCCGGAAATGGCCATACGCAGGCCACTGAAATCCAGATTCCTGAACGTCTCGTTGGCGCACAACATTTGATACAAGGCCGGCACTGCCGCCAGCACCGTGGGTGTTCGCGCTGTCATTTCGGCAACGAAGTGATCGATATCACGGGGATCAGGAATCAGCAGGAAGGTGGAGGCGGTGCGCAGGGCGTTGAACACCACGGCGGCGCCACCGATATGAAACAGCGGAAACGCGGAGGCCACGGTTTCCTCACCGGTGCGATAACCGTAAAACACATTGGCCTGCAGGTTGTTCATGAACAGGTTGCGCGAGGTCAGCCGGGCGCCCTTGGGCAGGCCGGTGGTGCCGCCGGTGTACTGCAGGTATAGCACTGCATCCATATCCACGAGCGTGTTCACCGGCTCGGCCGTGTCCGGCAGGTGATCGTGCAGGGAGATCACTTGCACGCCTTCATGCGCCTCTTCCAGGGCATCGCCCTGCCCGGTCATCAGGTCCATGGGGCCGGAGACGATCACCGTGCTCAGGCCATCCACCTTGCCCAGCACCGGCGGCACCGAGGTTTGCCAGAACGGCATCAGTGTCAGCAGGATTTTTACCTTCGCGTCGTTGGCCTGGTGGGTAATTTCCGGCGGCGTCATCAGCGGGGAAATGCTGGTGCTCACCATGCCCAGTCGGGCTGCCGCGATAAAGGCCACCACGTACTGAGGCGTGTTAGGCATCTGCAGGCCCAACACATCGCCGGCCTTGGCTCCCTGGGCAGCAAACAACGCGGCCATGCGGTCGGCCAGGTGATCCAGTTGCCGGTAGGTGATCGCCTTGCCCAGAAACACCAGGGCTTCCCGGTCAGGAAACTGTTCCGCGTAGTCGCGCACGTAGTCGGACAGGGTTTTCTCGGGCAACGCCGGCAACGTGTGCCAGTCGTAGCCCAGGGATTCATAGGTGGACAGCCAGGGGCGGTTATCCGATGTCATAGTGGGCACCTTCGGGGATATTGTTGATGTTATAGGCCTCGGGGTGACGCTCGGCATCGCGCCAGGCGTTACGGGCCAGCGGGATCAGCCGCGCCTTTTTCGGTGTCAGTGCATGCAGCACGCGGTAGACGCCACACCAGGCACGAAACAAGCGCTGGTCATTTCTGCTCCAGGGGATATGGAATTTTTCCCGGAACTGATGCGGCAAGGTGGCGCGCAGGTTGAAGCGCATGAAGCGGCCCATAACGATCAGAATCATGCGCCAGGCCGTATCGGGAATACGGCTGCCCGGGGGCTTGGGGATTTCCAGATAATGTTCCGGGCTCATCAGGTCCTGAACCACCTCGCCCCACTCCAGGCGGTCGCGGATGATGCCGTGAAAATAGTCCCAGTAGTCACTTTCCGTGGCGGGCAGGTCCTGGTCGCGGATGCCCATCATCTTGCCCAGCTGCCGCCACTCCACAAACATGGCCCGGCGCTGTTCGGCGGTGGGCGACTTGCCCAGCATCTCGTGCATACGAATGGTGGCGTCGTAACCGGTGATGTGGACCCAGCTATAGGCTTCCGGGTCCAGGGCGAAGTATTTTTTGCCGTGCTTGTCCACGCCCTTGATGGTGCGATGCAGGTCACGCAGCTTGATGCCCATCTCGATGGCTTTCTGCGGGCGCGCGTAAACGATGGGCCAGAGCAGCTCGGTGGACCGCTTGGCGCGCCCCCAGGGATCAGTCTTGTAGACCGAGTGTTCGCCTACCCCGGCATCAATGATCGGGTGCGCCACCTGCAACACGAAGGCCTGGGGCAGCATCAGGTGGAAACGCCAGGAACCGAAATCCTGCCAGGTATAGGAATCCGGACCCAGGGGTTGGGGGATCTCGCGCTGTGTGTCAGTGGCCGTCTGTGTCATGGCAAATCCTGTCGATGGCATGTCATTTGGTACATATCCGTTTGAGACAAATATTAAAATACGTCTCAATCGATCACGCAGACAAGCGCATCACACAGTTTTCGCGTTTCTGTTTAGAGCGTTTTGGTCAGGCCAGGGAAAATAATGTCAGGGGGTCAGCAGCGGGCGCAGATAATCATTGGCCCACTGGCGCACACCGGCCTCGTTGGCCGGGTTCATCACGCCGTCCGGCGACAACACCATGGACTGGGTCAGGCGCAGCATCAGCTCGGCCAGAGCCTCGGAAGATTGCTTGCGGATCGCGCCCTTCTCCTGCTCCTGGTCCAGCATGCCGGCCATATAGACGCGGAAGAACCCCATCATCTGCCACAGGCGCTGGGTGAGAATGGGCAGGATCGTTTCCGGTTCGGAGGTGAGCAGCCGCTGCAGCAACGGGTGGCGATGAGCGCGCGTGGTCGCCAGGACAAAGGATTCCAGCACCCGTTCCACACCGTTATCGATCTGCGCCAGGTCTGCTTCGATCCGGGCCAGCTCCCGCTGACACTCACGCAGGATCACTACTTGGATCAACTGGTCCTTGTCGGCAAAACGACGGTAGGCCGTGGCCCGGCCAATACCGGCCTTGCCGGCCACATCTTCCATGGTGGTACGGCGCAGGCCGAATTCCACAAACAGTGCCAGACCCGCATCGAGGATTTTCTCGTAGGTCTTGTCGCCTTCCGGCACCTGCAGGTTTTTCAGCAGGGTTTTCGACGCGGCCGTGTTACGTGACATTCAGACTCCCAGTGTATCCCCGGTGGTGTCCATGGCTTATACCCCATGGCCACCGTGGTCGGCAAATTCCTCGGCCCCGGTTGCTCCGTAGAGGCGTTATTTAAAATCCTTTTTTTACCACAGAGGACACAGAGTTCACTGAGGATGAACAGGCTTTCCTTTGCTGTTTGCGCCGGTCTGCGAATAGCGGTTTGCGCGGTTCGCTTGCAAGCAAGCTCCTACAACATGGCTAGACCAAGGGGCATAAGAAACCGCTTTTCTCCGTGTTCTCTGTGCCCTCTGTAGTAAATCCATTTACGCCGACCGAGCGATGGCCATCAGGTGCACATCCGCATTACCGAACAACCCATCTGCCGCCGTTACCCGCTTCACATAATGGCCCACGCCCAGCTCATCGGTCATGCCCATCCCACCGTGAATCTGGATCGCCTCCTGGGCAATCTTGCGCCCGGCCCGCCCCAGCTGCGCTTTCATGGCGTGCACGGCCTTGGCCGCATCATCATGGCCTTCCACGGTTTTCAGGGTGGCGGCCAATAGCAGTGAACGGGTCTGCTCCATGGCGATGAACATATCCGCCATGCGGAACTGCAGCACCTGGAACTTGCCGATGGGCACGCCGAACTGCTGGCGGGTCTTGCTGTATTCCACGGTCTCGTTGAGCAACACGGACAAACTGCCCACGGACTCCGCCGACAGGGCCAACAGGCCGTCATGGAGCACATCCCGGGCGATGGTATAGCCGCCGTTCAGTTCACCGATGCGGGCAGCTTCCGGCAGCGTGACCTGATGGAAACGGATCTCTGCCCCCTGACGACCATCCACAGTTCGGTGTGGCACACGCTCCACGCCCTCGGCGTTGGCATCCACCAGAAACAGGCTCAGGCCAGCCTGGTCACCGGGCTCACCGCCGGTGCGTGCCAGCACCACCAGCTGATCCGCCTGGTCACCGTTCATGACGCAGCACTTGGTGCCGTTCAGCACCACCTCACTGCCTTGCACGTCCGCCTTCATGGCGGTGTTTTCCAGGGTGAATACCCGCTGGTACTCTTCCGCGGCAAAGGCCACCTGCAGCTTGCCTTCCAGCAAGGCGGGAATGGTTTCCGCCTGCTGGGCCGCGCTGGCCCGGCGCAGAAAACCGCCGCCCAGCACCACGGTGGCGATATAGGGCGCCATGATCAGGCCCTCACCCAGGGCTTCCAGCAGCACCATGGTTTCCAGCGGCCCCATGCCCAGGCCGCCATGCGCTTCCTCGAATGGCACCGCCAGCCAGCCCAGATCGGCAAACTGCTGCCAGGTGGCCGCATCCAGCGGCATCAGTGTTTTATTCTGGCGATGTGTCTCCACATCGCTGTTGTCGCGCACAAACCGCTTGGCGCTATCCGCCAGCATTTGCTGTTCTTCACTCAACTGAAAATTCATCGTTGTTCTCCATTCCCGGGCGGGGTCTCACCCCTCCCCACCGTTGGAGCCTTGCTCGCAAGGCGAATACCCTCGTCTACGCGCTTCGCCTTGCGAGCAAGGCTCCAACGCTATCGTTTACAACCCCAACACCGCCTTGGCGATAATCCCACGCTGCACTTCATTGGAGCCGCCATAAATGGAACAGGCCCGGGAGTTCAGATAATGGGGCATGGGAGTGAGTGCATACTCCGGCCCGATCACAGGCTGCTCCTGGCCCGGCACCAGAGCCTGGGGCTGCCAGATGACACTTTGGCTACCCAGGGTTTCAATGCGCAGCTCGGTCACGTTCTGCAACAGCTCAGTGCCGAGAATCTTGCTCATGGACGACAGCGCCCCCGGATCCTTGCCCGCCGACAGGGCGGACTTGATACGCATCTCGGTGAATTCCAGCGCCAGCACATCCGCTTCCAGGGCGGCGAACTTGTGCTGCCATACCGGGTCTTGAGTCAGCGGGCCAAAGGCGGTCTGCTGCTTCTCGGCCATCAGACGAATCTTTTCCAGCATCACGTTCAGGCCCGGCGCATATTCCTGGCCACCGCGCTCGAAGGTGAGCAGGTACTTGGCCACGGTCCAGCCATCGTTTTCCGCGCCCACCCGGTTCTTCTGCGGCACGCGCACATTGTCGAAGAACACCTGGCACTGCTCGCTGACTTCATCCAGGCCGACGATGGGCTCGATGGTGATACCTGGCAGGTCCATGTCCAGCAGCAGGAAGGTAATGCCCTGCTGGGGCTTACCGTCGCGGTTGGTGCGCACCAGCGCGAACATCTTGTTGGCGTAGTGGGCGTAGGTGGTCCAGATCTTGGTGCCGTTGAGGATGTAGTCGTCGCCATCCTTCTCGGCGAAGGTCTTCAACGATGCCAGATCGGAACCGGCGCCCGGCTCGGAATAGCCCTGGCACCAGAAGTGTTCGCCGCTGAGAATCTTGGGCAGATACTCTTTCTGCTGTTCCTCGGTGCCGCAGCCGATCAGGCAGGGGCCACACATGTGCAGGCCCATGGGAATCAGCGGCGGGGTTTCGGCCCGCACCAGTTCTTCGGCAAAGATGGCCCGCTGGGTCACACTCCAGCCGGTGCCACCGAATTCCTTCGGCCAGTGCGGCGCCGCCCAGCCCTTGTCGTTGAGGATGCGCTGCCAGGCCAGGGCTTCCTTCACCGGCGCAAACACCGAGGTCACCATTTTGCCCGCTTCCCGGATCTCCGGGGTCAGGCTCTCCTCCAGAAAGGTGCGTACCTCATCGCGAAACGCCTTCTCCTGCTCCGGCACCTGCAGATCCATACCCTACTCCGCTGTTATCAGACTCAGTGGAACCAGTGTACGGCAGGCCTGATGAGACAATAATGACGATTCGTATCACGCCCTTGGCGCAAAGCGTCAAAGGCGCCAAATCCTCTCCCTGCCCGTTGGAGCGTAGCGGAGCAGAGTAACGCCCGTCAGGGCGGCCCACAGGGTGAGCGAAGCGAATAACCTTGTTCACAAGGCGAAGCTTGATGCCGGCACGGGCTTTCGCCTTGTGAACAAGGCTCCAACGAACCAACTCAGCTATACTGCGCCGATATTCCATGCAGACAGGCAACACCCGCTTATGAGCATCAACTGGTTCCCCGGCCACATGAACAAGGCCACCCGCGAGATCCGCGAGATCCTGCCCAAGGTGGATCTGATCATCGAAATCGTCGACGCCCGCCTGCCCTACAGCAGCTCCAACCCGGTGATCGAGAATTTCCGTGCCGACAAACCCTGTCTGAAACTGCTCAGCAAAAGCGACCTGGCCGACCCGGCCATCACCCAGCAGTGGCTCGAGCACCTGCAAAAAGACCCCACCGTCCGCGCCCTGGCCATCACCACCCACCAGCCGGAACCGATGCGCAAACTGGCCGATATTTGCCAGCAGATGGTCCACAAAAAACGGGACCGGGCCACCACCATCACCGCCCTGATCACCGGCATTCCCAACGTGGGCAAATCCACCTTCATCAACACCCTGGCCGGCCGCCAGGTGGCCCGGGCCGGCAACGAACCGGCAGTGACCCAACGCCAGCAGCGCATCGAACTGGGCGGCGGCCTGATCCTCATCGACTCCCCCGGCATCCTCTGGCCGAAAATCGAAAACCGTAACAGCGGCTACCGCCTGGCCCTGTCCGGTGCCATCAAGGCCACCGCCATGCAGGAAGACGACGTGGCCCTGTTCGCCGCCGAATACTTCATGCAGGCCTACCCGCAACAAATGAAAGAGCGCTTCAAACGCGACGACCTGCCCGAAGAAGGCGTGCCCTTCCTGGAAACCATCGGCAAACAACGCGGCTGCCTGGGCAGCGGCGGCCACGTGGACTTCGACCGCGCCGCCACACTACTGATCAGCGAATACCGCGGCGGCAGACTCGGTCAGCTCACCCTGGAAACCCCGGCCATGGCGGAGCAGGAGCATGTGAAGGTGGCGGAGATTCGCAGGTTAAAAGAGGAGGAAAAGGAGGCGAAGAAGAAGGCCAGGAAGGCGGCGTATAAGGCGAAGGGGCAGCAAGGGCCGAACTGATAGCCCCAACTACCTCAGCGCAACATAATGTAAGGCAAATCTAATAAACCGAAATATTCGATGGGGTGAGAAACCGCCATCACCCCGCAGCTAGTTCAATGATTTTTTATACCTATCATTAACTACCAGCAAACATTATCAACTATAACTGTCTCCAGTGCCTGAAGCAGTAACAGACCTGGAAGCAAGAATCTTCAAAACCAGCAAAGCAAACTGATCTGTCATATTTTTACTATCCAGAATCGGTACTGACAGCTTCTCATAATCTCCCAATGCGTCCAGAACTGCATCTGAAACCCTCTTAGGGAATAGTCCGTGCATCACCTGCTCGGAACTATGGTTACGGACTTGCTGCATGACCTCTTCGTCACGCTCAATACGGTCGGCAATACCATTAGCGAAATGCAGCTTGTCGTCATCTCCCACCTCCGCACCGAAGAGATCGTTTAGCCTGTCTATAATTTCAGCCAGCGTTTTCTTCTCAGGATCATGGGGCTTGCCGGTGCCTACGGCATTACCGGGCTGAAGGTTGTAGTCACCTTCGGCTTCGCCCAAGCGCAGATCCTTTTCGGTGCGTTTGGTCATGCGGTAGTGAGTGAGCTCCAGCTCTGAGACATCTACCTTGTCATCTTCCAGCCTGTCGACCCGAAGTAGCGGATAGAGGTGCTTTGCGAAGACGCAGAGCTGTTCCAGTTCGGTATCGTCATAGTGAACAATCTGGGAGAGAAATTCATAAGCTCGCACGAAGGACTGTAAGTTTTTGCGGAACAGATCAAGGGTATCTTTCTGCTCCCCCGCCTCCTTAAGCTCCTGCTCCGCCTTTTGCATCCCCTGTTTGTCACCATTTCGCTCAGCCGTTTTTAAAGACTCTTTCCATACGCGAATATCTTCCCCCACAGCCTTGTAACGCGTGGCAAAACGATCTTTCGCTGGCTTGCAGTAATAGTTCAGCTTGGTCGAAGCCGCGCGAGGATCAAAGAAGGCCTGGGCAAACTGGATGACTTCCTCCCAATGATAGATCTGCTCTTCATCCAAAGTTTTCTGCAGGTCATAGACCACATTGGCATCCGACACATCCTCCAACTCGGCTTTGTTGTAGTAAGGCGCAAAGGCGTCAAGGATGTCCTTGCTGTCATTGTAGAAGTCCAGCACGAAGGTCTGTTTCCCCGGATACAGCCGATTCAGGCGCGACAGCGTCTGTACGCAATCCACCCCCTGCAGCTTCTTGTCCACGTACATGGCACACAGCTTGGGTTGATCGAAGCCAGTCTGATACTTGTTGGCGGCGATCATCACGTTGAAGTCGTCGGTATCGAAAGCCCTGGCCAGATCCCGGCCGTTCAGCCCCGGATTCAGTAGCACGCTGGTTTCCGTTACTTCCTCAGGGATAACCCCATCCGGCGGCACACTGCCAGAGAACGCCACCAGCGGAAAAACGTTCTGGTAGCCCTTCTCCTGCACATAGGCCCGCATGGCCAGGGTATAGCGCACCGCTTCCTGACGGCTGCCAGTCACTACCATGGCCTTGGCCTGGCCATCCAGAAGATGGCGCACATGCTCACGGAAATGCTCGACGATAATTTCTACACGCTGACTGATATTGTGTGGGTGCAGACGCACCCAACGCGCCAGAGCCGCCGAGGCTTTCTTGGACTCTACCTCGGTATCATCCCCCTTGGGGTGAGACAAACGCCAGGCTGTGCTGTAGGTGGTATAGCAGCGCAGCACATCGAGAATAAAGCCCTCTTCAATGGCCTGACGCATGGAATACACATGGAAGGGCTCGGGCTTGTTATCGCTGCTGACCGGCATGGCCGGATCAGCCGGGCGTCCGAACAGCTCCAGGGTTTTCGCCTTTGGGGTGGCGGTAAAGGCGTAATAACTGATGCTCTCGCTGGGCTTCCGTGAAGCCACAGCGGCATCCATCAGCTCCTCAGCACTGATTTCCTCTCCCTCTGGCAAGTCTCCACCGAGGATGGCCTTCAGTTTGGTGGCGGAGGAACCCGTCTGGGAGGAATGTGCCTCATCGGCAATCACCGCATAGCGGCCCTTGGCCAACTCCGGGCGCTTATCGATGGCATCAAACAGGGCCGGGAAGGTCTGGATCGTCACGATGATGATCCGAGTCTGCTCTGCCAGCGCCTCTGACAGCTGCTCAGACTTGCTCTGGCTGCCGATATCACGAGTGATGGGGCGCACCACCCCGCTGGCATGTTCAAACTGGTAGATGGTGTTCTGAAGCTGGCTATCCAGCACGGTGCGGTCAGTCACCACCACCACCGAGTTGAACAGGCGATTGCCCTCAGCATCGTAAAGGGACGCCAACTGGTGAGCCGTCCACGCAATGGAATTGGACTTGCCGGATCCGGCACTGTGCTGAATCAGGTATTTGTTGCCCGCGCCTTCTTTACGGGTGGAGTCCAGCAGCTGATTGACCACATCCCATTGGTGATAACGGGGAAAAATCAGGGTTTCCTTGGTGTATTTCCTGCCCCCGAAGTCCTCCTTCTCTTCTTTTTGAAGATGTAGGAAGCGACCCAGGATCTTGAGCCAGGCATCCGTCTGGAATACCCGCTGCCACAGGTAAGCCGTGCCATATTGGCTGTCATCCTCAGGATGAGGGTTACCTGCACCGCCTTCCTCTGAGCCCTGATTGAACGGCAAGAAGAAGGTGTCTTTACCCTTCAGTTGGGTGGTCATCGCCACCTCATCCTGGCTCACCGCAAAATGTACCAGCGCACCGCGCTTGAAGGTCAGCAACGGTTCAGGCTTGCGGGTAACAGGGTCTTTTACCGGGCGATCATAGCGGTATTGACGCTTGGCATTCTCAATCGACTGCTTGAACTCGCTTTTCAGCTCCAGGGTGGCAGTCGGGATACCGTTAACAAAAAGCACCAGATCCAGGCGAGGATTATAGTCGCCCTCACGGAAATGCGGAGAATAGGACACCTCAGGCACCACCCGGAGTCGATTCGCCTGGTAGCGGGCCAGCGATTCCGGGTTCATACCATGGTCAGGTTTGAAGCTGCAGAGGTCGATCTTGACCCCTGGCACCTTGAACCCATGACGCAGCACTTCCAGGCTGCCATGCCTGTCCAGTTCCCGCACCACCGCCTTGAGAAACGCCTCTTCCGACTTCTGAGGATTGTTCTTGCAGAACTTCTCCCAGCGCTCTGGCCAGGCGTCCTTGAAATACGCCAGCAGATCTTCCGGATAGAGGGCAGCGGCCCGGTCGTAGCCACTGGCCGGGCCAGTTAGCCACCCCTCTGACACCATTTGGTCGATGATATCCTGCTGAAAACGCGCTTCTCGGCTATCGGCCATTATGACTTCCCCTAAATTATTGCTGAGCCGCGTAGATCGCCAACCCTGAAACCACATCCAGGGTAGAATCGGAACTCTGCACATCCTTGTCTGGAAAAACTCTTTCGACCAGTGCCTTGACGCCTTTTGCACGGCTCATACCGCCCGTAAGAGACACCATCTCGAAGTCCTCATCAGAGAACTCATTTAACAGCCCCTCAAGCTTCACCAGATACAAGGCCATTGCATCTGAGTAGATTGCGCCATCAAGATCGATTTCATGCTCTTCACCGATAAAGTCGACCACTTTACGGCTGCGGTCTGACTGGCCCAGCTCAATTTTGCTCTCTTCGGCCAATCGGTTTAAGCGAATAGTATTTCCTGATTTTTTTAGATGATGTAGCCGATTTTTGAATGGCTCCGGCATCAATCGAAAATCCGCCTCAATAAATTTTTTCTGGTACTCAATGTGCTGCACATTCGCGGCATAGGCGAAGTAGGAATTCAGGGCCGGCATACCTGTCACCACTTCCCCTTTGCCAAAGAACGGCATAAACCCCGCCTTGTTAAGCTCACGGTCTACGTCACTCCCCCCTAATAGGTATCCCTGCTGACGATGCGGAATGGGAGCAGGCTCAGCGCCTCCAAGAGTAACCAGGGACACATCTGCCGTACCACCGCCCAAGTCAACCACCAGAGCCTTTCTCGGAGAGTGTTGAGAAACATGGAATTGATAGGACGCGGCGCTCGGCTCATACATGAAGGAAACATTGGGCATGCCCGCCAACACGGCAGCATGGGTAATAATGGAAATCGCCCGGTTATTCTCTACATCGCTCTGCTTTTTCCCGAAGTTGACGGGACGGCCTATGATAACACCCTTCACTTTTTCCCCAGGAAACTGTAGCTCTACGGCTTCTGCAACCTTCCTGAACAAGCTTCCCAGTGCCCTTTCCAGAGGCGCAGTCAGACGAGATGACAAGTCATGAGCCAGGAAAGCCTTCGGGTTGTAGAGTAATAACCCTTTACGATCATTATTCAGGTAGGCATCAACCGCTGCATTGCCGAACATGACATCGTCCAGCTGACTCTGATCAAGATTACCAAGCACCCGGTCTCTGGCCGCTTCCGCCTCAAGCCATTGCCTACGGGCTGTCTCAAGTGCCTGCTGATCCTTTTCTTCTGGTGAAGTTTCAACTGGAGCAGGAATGCGATTCACTGCTTCTACGAGCAGCCGTTCATATTTAGGAGAAAGCACCCTTCCTTCTGTGTAACCCGCCGGGTCATTCCGAGCCTGACTGGTAACTTTGGCACGTTCAGAGCTCACTCTCTCTTTATAGCTCTTCTTCGCTTCCACCTCGGAGCGAACCAGTGCCGACCGGATGGAAGCGATCTCTGCACCATGCTCTGTAGCATCAAACTGATCTGCATTTGGAACATAAGCAGGAAAATAAATGGCCGTCCGGAATTGCGGCTCGCCATCGAACATGATCCGATGGATTTCACCTTCCCGATAAACAGCCAATGCAGAAAAGCTGGTGCCAAAGTCAAAACCGATCTTCATTGTCCGTCCTTAATCCTGTTCTGTACTGGCAGACACCTGCTCATCCTGCCAATTCCCATAGGTCTTGCCGGATCCTTCCACTGTCCACTGGGTACGGCCATTGGCGCTGCGGCCGGAGATAACCGCGGCGGCGGCGCTGGGGCTGGAGAAGGCCTGGTCGGTGGTGAAGGTGGTTAGGCCGCTCTCGGTAGGGGTGAGGATGCGATCTTCCAGCAGCTGGTTGAACAGGGTCTTGTAGCCACGGTCGGTGCCAACCCACTCTTCCCGGGCCAGGGAGCCCTGCAGCACAAAGAATTCACCATCCACTTCCTGGGCGCGGGCCTTGATCTGGTATTTCGGCACTTCCAGTACAAAGTAGGGGGATTCCTGCGGCGTTGCCGGTTGCACCTTTGGCTGACTGGTGGGGCGGGTGCTGTCGCGGAGAAAGTCGAATCCCAGTACCGGCAACACGGTACGGATCTGTTCCAGAAAGAAGGCCATGTCGGCCAGGTCCGCTTCCGGCAAATTGATGTAGTCGTGGGCGGTACCGTTAACCAGGGTACAGCGGGCCACATCACGGGCGTTCTGGATTAACAGGCTTTCCAGGTGTTTCACATGGGCCTTGGTCAGATTCTGGTCTTTGCTGGTGACCAAACAGACCTTTTCCCAGAAGTCTTTGCCACCTTGTTCTTCCGGGCGATTGTGCTGCTTGAGGCGCTTGCCCACATCGTCGGATTCGCCGATATACACCAGTGAGCGAAAACTGTTGTCCGGGTCCGGCCCCACCAGAAAGTAGATACCGGTACGCCCCACTTCCGGGCGCTGCACCAGTTCGCTGAGTTTGGAGCGCGGGCCGGTGAGCACATGGCCGGTCCAGTTCATGATCTCGGCAGTGAGCAGGCCATTGGGCGTGCCGTCTACCAGAAACAGGCGAATGCTGCGGCCTTGAGTCATGGAATATCCTTTTCCTTGGTGAATCGGTTTATTTTTTTCCTGAGCCCGGTTTGCCCCACGGGCAAGCCCCGTTTTTTATTGTCGTCATTTCCCCGGAAACAAACCCGGCATCCAGCGCTCGGCCAGCCGTGCCGGGAAGGCGATTTTCAGCGGTGCCCGGGTACTGGCAGAGGTCACCACGCCGGCATCCTGTAACGCAGAGACAATACGGCGCGCCTGGCGATCCCCTTTACCCACCGTCCCGGCCACCTCCCCACGTGGCAACTCGCCGCGATAGAGAATGGCGTCAAGCACATTGCCGGCATGCTGAGGCAAGGCCTCCAGGCGAATCTCTTCTTCCACCCAAAGCCGAATCCGCTCGCGAAGCCGGCCCGACTGCACCAGCTCCTCCATAAAACGGACCTGATCAATACAGGATTCCAGAAAGAACGCGGAAAACTCAGCCATTGCCCTTTCACTGCGGGCACCACGCCCATCCGTTACCCCCTGGCGAGGCTGATCACAGGCCATTAGATGTGTTTTATAGCGGTCATTTTGCCTGGCCAGCCCACGCGCCACCGACCAGAGCCCGCCAGTCTCCATGGCCTGTCGAAGCATGGCGTAGGACATGAGACGCACCACCCGCCCATTGCCATCCATAAAGGGGTGAATCCAGAGCAGGCGATGGTGCGCGGCCGCCGCCGAGACAATACTCTCCTGGTTCCCCAGGTTGCCATAGGCCTCTTCAAATCGGCCAAGGAAACGCGGCACTGCGCCGGGGCTGATCGCCACATGCCTGCCCACCTGCACATCACGAGTACGCAGCCTCCCCGGCTCCACCCGGTGACGCTCCCCGGATTCCGGATCGTCTACCCAGCACAGCTCATCAGGCAGTTGCTCATAGAACCGGCGATGGATCTCACAGATCCCCTCGGCGGAGATCACCCGCCCATCAAGCCCGCCCTCATCAATCCATTGCTGCACCGCCACATGAGCCCGGGCCTCCTGCTGCAAATCCCGGGCTTGCTTGTCGTCGCTATAATCGCCCTGTAAGGCACGCTCGATATCCACCGGGTGGGTGTTGTGGCCCTCAATCAGGTTGGAGTAATAGCAGTTCATGGTCCGCACCAGTTCCGACAGCGCAGCGACCACCTCCGGCGGCAGGCTGTTCTTGAACCCGGTAGAGCGGGTACCAAGCTGAAAAGCCAGCTCGGACAGCGGCGCACGGCGCGCTGAACCCTCAGCAAACCGCATGGGCTCCATCAGGGAGACGCTCTCCCCGCGATCCTCCGCCGCGGCTTCTTGCACATCAATGTCCGGTTTCATGTCCGCTTCCCAATGGAGCTTTTCCCTTTTATACCAGAAAGTTATAGATTCCATAAGGGCACAAAAGGCCACCCCATGGCCGGTTCAATGTCCGGTTCCATGACCGGATCCCGGCCGGCCAGCCTTAGGCAGGACAAAACGGAGCAGCGACACATACCGGCAGAGACAGCAATACCGGCAGATAACCGCGTGGCCGCTAGCAAAGCGCCTGGAACAGGGCCCGGTAAGCACATGGCCGGTCCAGTGCATGATTTCGGCAGTAAGCAGGCCGCTGGGCGTGCCGTCTACCAGAAACAGGCCAATGCTGCGGCCCTGGGTCATAGGATGTCCTTTTCTTGTTTCTGTTTTTCTTATGTAGGAGCTGCCGCGAGCCGCGAACCATATCCTGGTCCGTCGACATTCGCGGCTCAAGCGCCGCTCCTACAAAAATATCGATCAACCCTAGCTGGCGGCTTCTTCTGCGGCTTTCAATATGGGTTCCGGGCTAGTGGATTCGCTGGGCTGCCAACCTCTTACGTCGATCTTTCCGGTGACGGCGGCGGAAATAGTTGCGGCACGCCGCTCCTTTAGCAATCCAATATGCCTACTTGCCTCACCAAGTAACTTGGTTAGCTGCATGATACTGCTTCCTACAAAAGCAGAAATTTCTTTCTGCTCCGACAAGGGAGGAATCGGCAATTTCAAAAATCTGACATCTTCGTTAGAAATTTTGTACGTTCCATTAGCCGTTCTCGCCATATCCTCTATTTGCCGCCTTGCTACTTCGCTATTAATTAGCATCACTAGAAAACTAGGATCATATAATTTTTTATTAGGCACTATACGAATCAAAATATCCGGATAAATCACTTTACCTCGAGGAAGTTCTTCAACTATTCCAGCTCTACCAACCATCTTGATATTGCCGTTTCCCCTAACAATTAGAATATCTTCATTATTAAGAAAAAAGGAATGAGCCTCAGCACTAGAAACTTGCGCAAACTTTAAGTTTCCCTTAATCGATACTTTACCATCCCTGATCGCTGCGATAGAGAATGTTGGCACTCCACCTTCATCTTCTGCCAGAGGAGGAGACAGCCCATTTCTTGGCGATTTCTTAAGAGCATGCGAAAGTTTCCACAACATCCAATGCGCCGGCACCTCGCCAAGCCATTCCACCCCAGAGTCTTTCATGGGGGCGTTGGGGTTGAGGCCTTTGGTGACGGCGTGGGAGATGACGGCCTGGCGCTTTTCCTTGAGCAGTTCGATCAGGCGCTGCTGCTCGGCAATCAGGGCGTCGATTTTGGCGGTTTCGTGGTCGAGGAAGGCGGCGATTTTTTGCTGTTCTGGAGAAGGTGGAACAGGAATGACGATATTCTTCATCTCTGAATATCCCGTGCTCCATAGGTCTGCAACAATTCCTTTCCCGTACCGATAAAACTCCTCTTGAAATGGAACGCTTCGCAGTAAGTGATGTGCAAAGTACGGCTCTATCCCTTTCGGTCGAGCCACGATACAAATCAACGACACCGATCCGTCCCGCGGAGCCACTCCAGATGAGCCTTTACGGTCCGAGCGACTGTTGATTACAAAATCACCTTCCAGAACTTTTTTCCGGTTGTCCCCGTCTTGAGTTTTGGCAGCCGTCTCCAGTCGAGGAACGATTCCTTTCATTGTCACCGATAAAGGGGCGAAGTCTTTATCGCTAACTTTTTCCCTTCGCTCCTCAAAGAAATGTCCAAGTCGTTTCACTTTCCAGTGAGAAGGTACTAACCCAAGCCATTCGAGACCTGAATCCACATAGCTGTCGTACCTAGGAAAACTCATGCCGACAGCCCCTCAATCATGGCCTTGATCTTGTCGGTACAGGCTTGCAGATCTGCATCAATCTCTTCCAACGGGCGCGGCGGCTGGAATACATAGAAGTGTCGATTAAAGGGAATCTCGTAGCCGACGATACCGACTTCGCCGTCCTGCTCGTCACACTTGCTCTGGTCGATCCAGGCATCAGGTACATGGGGAATCACTTCGCGCTGGAAGTAGTCTTCCACGGTTTCGTTTAACGGCACGTTCTCGTTGTCACGCAGGCTGCTGTCCGCTTCCGGGTTGCCTTTCTTGTCGGTGCAGACGTCGGCCTCTTCATCCCGCTCGGACAGGGCATTGAGCACGGCCTTGAGCTGTGGGGCGCCCAGCTTGAAATCCAGCGGTTTGAGGGCGGCCTTGAGGGCTTTGCTGAAGGCATCCCGGTTGCGGTAGAGGGTGTCGGCATCCAGGGTGGCGATGGCATCGTGCAGGGCCTGTTGCTGATCGTCGTCCAGCTTCTGCAGGGGCTTTTCGTCGGCCAGTTTGGCAAGACGTTCCGGGCTGGCCTGGAAGTTGAGCTGCAGGGGGCGCTCCACGGTGATGCGGCGGTAACCAAAGGCGGTGGTGGGGAAGATCTTGCTTTCCTCGTTCTCCTCGAAGGCACCGTAGAGGCGGACGATGGCGTCGATATTGGCATCATCAATGTACTGACGCTTGGAACCCAGGGATTTGCGCATCTTGCTGTAGCGGTCCACCGCATTGATCAACTGCACCTTGCCCTGACGCTCGACGGGCTTGTTATTGGAGAGCACCCACACATAGGTGGCAATGCCGGTGTTGTAGAACATGTCGGTGGGCAGGGCGACGATGGCCTCCACCATGTCATGTTCCAGCAGGTAGCGGCGGATTTCCGATTCCCCGGAACCGGCGCCGCCGGTGAACAGGGGCGAGCCATTGAGGATGATGCCAATGCGGGAGCCACCTTCGCGGGGGTCGCGCATCTTGCTGACCAGGTGCATGAGGAACAGCAGGGAACCGTCGGATACCCGTGGCAGGCCGGGGCCGAAGCGCCCTTCGAAGCCTTTGGTCTTATGCTCGTCGGTGACCTGCTTCTGGACCTTCTTCCACTCCACCCCGAACGGGGGATTGGAGAGCATGTAATCGAAGCGAGTGCTGGCGAGCTGGTCGTCGGAGAGGGTGTTGCCCAGCTTGATGCTGTCCACTTCCTGACCCTTGATCAGCATGTCCGCCTTGCAGATGGCGTAGGACTCGGGATTCAGTTCCTGGCCAAACAATCGCACGGACACCTGCTGGCTAATTTGCTGGATGTATTCCTCCCCTTCCGAGAGGAAGCCACCGGTGCCCGCTGTCGGATCATAGATGGTGACAATACTGTGAGGCTTGAGCTTGTCATCCTGCCCGGTGAGCACCAGGGAGGTGGTGAGGTGAACGATATCGCGGGGGGTGAAAACAATGCCATCTTCAGTGTTCTGAAAAAGTGTTACATGGTGATTTGGCGGGGACTCTGGGGTAGTAACACTTTCGGCAGTGTTTCAAGCCTAAATCTTAGAATCGCTATCCGAAAATATCCTAGAGTGTTACGCCAAATGCGATCATGGAGACCGCAGAACTTAATCTCGACAGCAATGCTTTATTTGGTTGTTACTTTATCTCACGCAAGCGGTTAAGAGCTTCAACATGCTCTTCAGCTAGTTGGTCGTACATCGAATAGACTTGTTGGATATGGGCAAGTAAGGCAGGAAAATCCGTTGACTTTTCTTGTTCAAGCTTTTGATTCTTTATTTTAACTGACGAAAGTTTGCTTTTTAGCTTCTCTAACTCCGCTATTTCCCTATCCCGTTTCAGATGCTCAGTTTGCTTTACTTGCTCGTCTTTAATTATGCACTTTAATTCTGGATATCGGTTATAAATAATGGAATGGCTTAAACCAGCTCTATCGGCAACTGATTTAATGCTTACTTTTTTACCTTCGCTAACCAATTGATATAAGGCATCAATTAAGGATTGCCTGGTATTCTCACTCATGCTTGATCAACCCCTCTTAACGGTTCTAGCTGCTCAATAATAACCCTGGCAGCCTCTAGGTTACTTTTTAGAACCATACTAAAAGAATCCAGCCTTTCCCTAACCCCATCTGGCGCTGATTCAATCTTCTTGATTTTATCTTCACAGTTCAGCTGAATTGTTTTCCAGTAAGTTAAGTGCCTAGGAGTTGCAATATATCCGTCACAATAAACACAATGGCTCGGATCAGCTACATTCTTGACCTTACAATCCTTAGCTTTCGTACAATAACCGTGTCCAACTCCTCGCAAGTCGTTTGAGTTTTTCGATATAAATTCCACCAGTTGATTTATATCTTTGAAATGTGGTTGAACATTTTCTTCAACTTGGTTTCCCAGCATTTCCTTAATTCGACTAGAGAACCGTGCACCACCGTGCCCAGCAATATTTCCATCGAGTGAGGCCTCGACAATCTCATTCACCGTTAAGCTTGCAATATGTTCTGAAAACTCATCCGCTATATTTAGCAGTTCCCCGATAGACTCGAATCCGCGCTGGGCATAGACCAGAGTCATATTCTGCCATAAGTGCTTGTACTGATATCTAATATCATCCAACTCACCTAAGCGGTTTGCGATGATAAACCAGGCAAATGTGTGCCTGAACTGATGAGGAGTGAAGTTGAAGTAATCACCTGCCTTGTATGGTTGATGTCGGTCTGAATTGTTTGGAGCAACTGATTTGTAATTACATCCAAGGCGATCAAGTTGCTCTATATCTGATGTATTGAGAGGGATCTTAAAGAAGTCACTAATATTGAAAGCGGCAGAGTTTGGTCGCTTGTTCATTCGATAGAATCCGCAGCCAGCAAGCGAATAGTTGACAGTAAAGAGATACTTATATTTTAGCCCTTGCTGCAATTCGTTTAGATATTCATCCGAGATTTCAGATGATAGATACTCTATAATGGCAGTAGCTTTTTCATAAACCACTTCATTCAACATGGATATGAGAGTTAAGTATTTTGAAACAATCTCTCCGCATACCCATTCTACTTTCTGCGAACCATCAGTTGTTTTTGTTAGCTCGGATAACAGCGAGTAGTGAAGTTCGCCAATATCACTCTCTCTAGTGACTAAGCAATCATTTGCAAGAGCTAGCGCTTCTCCATCTCTCATCCCTGTAAAAGCTAGAACTAAGATATTTACTAAGCCTCTTATTCTACCAATCTTTGCTGTTACAGCTCCATCACCTCCGCCGCAGATGCTTCTGTACCGCCCGTTTACAATTTTGTACTGACCTCTTTCTATTCTTCGTATCTCATCGGATTGGCGTCGAATCCATTCGTCACGAATTTCATTGATCAAATCAAGCTCATAGATAACTTTTGAAATTAGTTTTTTTAGAACACCACAGGGAATAACCGGGTGTTTCTTCCTTCCGTTTATTTGATAAGCAGTCACGATTGGCGTGAACTTATCAGAAATCAAATTAAATGATTCCTTTCCAAGTAAGCCGTAGCATTTCAACCATTTAGTAGCAGTGTTAATCGAAACGCACAAACTAGGCTTATCGTTAGCTCCAATGTAACCAATAACTTCAGCGCAGTAGTGTGATTTTTTTAAATTATTAAGTTTATCGAGTTCAATCCAAGAATTAATTCGCTTTACGCAAAGAAATCTGGCAATAGTAATCAGACTTCTTGCTCCATTTATAATGGTACTCCATTTCAGAGGCGGCATACCTTCACCAATCCCTGACGTGTACAGTGCCAATATCAATATCTTGAATTCATACTCAAACTCGATGCTGAGTTCATTGAACGATATCCCAATCTTTTCTCCGATCGGCTTCCACGTGGAATCTGAAAGTCTAACCTCCCGTGAGTAACCGATACGATCAGAACCACTCCAGACAATTTCATCGCGTAAAGATAGCCAACGTTTTTCGCAATATGGCTTTATATTGTATTCCCCAATGCCACTGAGGCACTCGGAAAGCACGAAGGAAATACTCATACAACACCTGCGATATCAGATATGGCATAGTTCCAGACTGGATGCAGCCCATTATTTTTAAACAATGTTCGCCCCTGGCTAACCTGACTAGAGTTTGTAATTTTTAGCCTGGATATGATTTCATCAACTCTTTCAGATAAGGCGCGATGAGCCTGCTTTTGCAGGCTAGCATCGGAAAAATGTGCGATAGTCCCCTGCATATCGCCCAAGACATAATCTTTGAAAGACAGTAATTGCCACACATGATCGGCATCAGCTACAACCCTGTAGTGTTTACACCATATGCACGCCATAAAATCGCCACATCTGTCGATTTCATTAGAGCTTAAGATCCTATTTTGCTTTGCATAAACTTGCGCTTCTTTAGACCCTCTCTCTGCATTGCATCCTCCCACCGGGGTTAGTTGAGTACCATATTCGTATTCAGTAACAATTTTGATCTCAGTCGATAGCTCCTTACCACTGAAATACTGCTCCATAATTTTGGCTGCATCACTAAGCGTCGCTTTTGAAGATGCTTCATTGACTCGTTGATAGTTTTTTATAAAGGTAGGGTATGTATGTTTAAAGGCATCTTTATATCTTCTGAAATCTTTTGAAAGCTGGCGATAGACCTCATTAGAACCAGTTTTTCTGAGCTTTGCGGAGTTATATTTTATCGAGCACCCAAGCCCCATAAGAATCGTGGCTATCCTGGCTACAATACCGTTGTAATTTATCGTCTTAAGCTGGTCTAGCTCTTCATAAATAAATAGGAACCTTGAATTATCATATCCAGCATACTTGTTCCTGGTAGATCTTGTTAAGGTATCCCGTACCGTTAGTAAATCATGAATAGCGGATCGGGATGACTTATAGTCAAAGTTAAAATGGTCTGTCTGATAGCTTTTACGGGGCTTTTGAACAAGCATTGTTATAGGTCGATTGCTTGTTGGTATGCCAACTTGCTGAATATCCGAACACTCGATTTGAGCTATTGAAGATGTATTCCAGCACGTCTTAATTTGTATTCTTGCAAAATACATTGCCAGCTTATCCTGTAATGGCCAGTCATTTTTTAAAATTCCTTTTTCTATATGAAACGCTAGCTCCCGTACTTCATCTAACGTATATGTATCGCAACTTTTCATTCTCGAAGCATGCACAGCATGCCTATTGCTAGTTATCCGATATGCGTTAATAAATTTTTGTCCAGTTATTCCGCAAAGCCATCTGATAGCGGAAATATAACCTTCAGCTGTTCGTCTTGAGACGGATTTTGTAAGTACATCCGATTGTATTCTGGACAAAATATCAAGCTGAATATTACCGTCGTTAGCAGATAAAAAGCTCACTCCAAGCCCATTTACTGTATCTCGATCACAATACGCTGAAAATACTTTCATTAGTTTTGAGAAGCGGGCATGAAGGGTTTCAGCCCCATAATTTTTCTGACTAAGAAGTTCGGTCTCTTCTTGGTGAATGGATACAATATCCTCCCTAAGCTTTAAGCATATTTCGGATATAATGGATATATCTAGGGTTCTGACTTTCCCGCTTTTATCGTTTTCAAAACATAATATGTCTTGAAATAATATTCGCTGATTAACCTTCATCCCTGAATGGTGATCTGCTACCACTTTCGTGGACACTTTTAGGCACACGCCCGCACATAGCTTGCCGGACTTTGATACCCAATCCCAGAGTGAAGCCGCTCCCGATTATAGAACTCGATAAACTCAACAATCCCGGC
>Ga0207878_100147_pt1 | contig 61291 bp, 68 predicted proteins | sample LinPmetageLP41_FD_184053 | JGI IMG/M metagenome (GOLD analysis project Ga0207878, IMG submission 184053) | Marine viral communities from the Pacific Ocean - LP-41 (SPAdes) | ecosystem: Environmental > Aquatic > Marine > Oceanic | place: Pacific Ocean | collected 2010-08-27 | reverse complement strand
TTAACAATAAACTAATAGTCATGACTGCTTTGTCGGAATATTTGTCGTTAAACAGGCCAAAGCTAACTTCCGCTTTCGTATCTTTGCAGTCTTAATCTCTATGTGTCTCAAGGTCGGATTATGGCACGTGCCAGACTCTAACTTCGAGTCTGGCTTAGGTTCAAATTTAAGCATCGATCTGTTCTGATACTTCTAACGCATCATCAACTTCTATTCCCAAGTACCTGACAGTGCTCTCTAGTTTTCTATGGCCAAGTAGAAGCTGACAGGCTCTTAAATTTTTAGTTTTTTTGTAAATTAGTGATGGTTTGGTACGTCTCATTGAATGAGTGCCATATTGAGTCTTATCTAACCCAATTGAGGTGACCCAAGAGTCAACTATACGTCCATATTGACGGGTTGAAAGGTGTTCAGAGGAATGAATTCGTGACTTAAACAAGTAATCATAAGAATTGAGAGTAAATTGCTCTATGAGCGCCACAATTGATTTCCTTGTATTTCCAGTAATTTCAAATTGAACAGGCATACCAGTCTTTTTTTGAACGACTATTGCCCGTGATTGGATTGCTTTACCATGTGCAATGTCATTAACTTTTAGTGAAACTAAATCACACCCTCTTAGTTTGCTATCTATGGCTAGGTTAAATAGTGCTAGATCTCTTATTTTATGAAAAAGTTCCAGTCGTATTCGGATAGCCCATATTTGCTGTAATTTTAGAGGTAACTTTTGTCCTACAAGCTTATTTTTATTCCAAGGCTCTTTAGGCTGATATATAGTTAACTGGTGCATTAGTTGTACTCCGGTGTTTATGGAGTTTTAAGCTTAGCTCGCTACAAAAGAATTCGGGTATGAGCGATAACCGGTCATTGAGGATGGCTAAATTTAGGGCTAATTAATAGATAAAGTTGTGTCGTTTATTCATATAGTCAAGCAAACGAGCAACGCGTATATCCTACATTTAAATTTATTTAAAATCTTGAAATACCCTCGGTTATTTGTTGGAATGTGGATAGATGAGCTTGAAGTCAGCAAAAATATGCGTGATGAGCGCACTATTAAATTGTTAGGCGTTGCTGAACAAGGAGAGATATTCAATGGCTTTTGCCCTCGCACCAGATCAAGAAAATGCTTACCCATCACTCATTACGGCATTGTGCGCGCGCGATGCGTATACTAGAGGCCATTGTGACCGCGTCTGTGCGCTTGCGTTGGAAGTGGGGCGTGCGGCCGATTTGAGTGCCCCCTCATTAGATGACTTGCGTATTGCCAGTCAATTACACGACGTGGGTAAGATTGGAGTTCGTGATACTGTTCTCTCGAAGCCTGGAAAGCTCACACCTGATGAAAGAGAAGAGATAAAGGCTCACTCGGTTATCGGTGAGAGAATAATTAGTGAGACATTCCTGACAAACAGAGACGAGGTCGCGTCTATTGTCAGACATCATCATGAAGCATTTGATGGAAGCGGATACCCAGACGGACTGGCTGGTGCCGATATTCCCCTGAGTAGTCGAATACTTTCGATCATTGATGCGTATGATGCACTGACGACTAGCAGGCCATACCGCATGGCTAAATCGCACCTTGAAACTATGAATATCTTGAAGCATGAAGTGGACACGAAGTTTGATCCAAATATTTTTTTGTTGTTTACAAAAGTCATAAAGGCCAGTTCGGCACGTGCCTCGTAAACGCTCGTTCCTAGAATACGGTGAACGCTGCCTAAAAAGTCTCTGCAGATGACATTTGATCCGCCACCCACTTTTTTGCTAACGCAAAAGCAGGCGTTGTCTCAAATGCACCTGAGCTCAGGCGTTGCTAATGTCTGCAAATGGCACAGAGCCGACCTTCGGCTCTAACTCGTTTTTGTCCATCGACGATTTATCAATATAACTCACCTTTGCCCCAAGACGTGTTAAAGTAATTACTCTATAGGTCGGCTTTGAGCGATAACCGGACACTGAAAAAGTTAAATTTATTCCTGTGTTTTAAGTAGAAATCTAATTTTGTCCAATAACATTATTAAACGCCGTTTTGGGGCAAAATAACATGCTTAATTCCTAGCTGTTTTAATTACTTGTTTACAAAGGTAATTATTGGTGAAATTATCAGGGTATGTAATATACGCCGTTTCGGTGTGTTATAAACCACCAAAATGGTGTTCAATAAGCTGTTAGCTGTTTTGCTATGTTCTAGGCTTTTTTCAAATAAAAACATCGACTTTCTTTTTGTCGGTTAACAATAAAGCAGCCTTTTCTTGATATAAATCAAAAGTATCGTCTGATATAAATTTATCAAACGTATTAATTATTTCTTTCATGTAAGAGGCTCTTACTTGATAAGTCTGACGTTCAGGATATTCTTTAGCAAGTCCATCTAATTTCTCTGAACTATTAGAAAAATACTCCATAACATTAATTTTTTTATCAGGATCTACATCCCCTCCACCATAAGAAAGGATCCTAAGTTTAGACTCTAAACTATTCATATCTTCTCTTTTTTTGGATATTATGGGGTTTCCTGACTTACCTAATCTAACTGGTTCATCACTATCGTATTTTTGTGTGTATTCTCGTTCCATTTCATTCACATTTTTAACAATACTATGAAGTTCTTTTATACTCATATTAGAAAAGTTGAGCTCTTCTTTTTTAAATACTTTTTCATATGCACTTCCCTCAATTAATGATGAATCAAAAGCATTATTGTCTTTTTTTTCTTTAACTTTAGGATCAAGGTGAGTTGTGTTTATATTAATTTTTAAGCCACTTTCGCTTGTTTTAGTAGAAAAGCTTTTTATTTCTTCATCATCACTGTTTGTAAAAATAGATATTTTACTTTCAAATAGAGTAGGTAGTAGATTGGTGCTGATTTTCATAAAAATCCTTTTTCATATGTCGTTTTCTTTTATCGACATAATTTTATAAAACTTAAGCTTTTATTTTAGATTGTTTTCTATTAACGACTCATAGGGCTGAGTCGTTAATAGAAAGTTTAACTAGCCACCAGATCTTACTTCATAAGTAATTCCACCATAAGTAGATCCAGTTGTTGTTTTATTTTCAACTTCCCAATAATAAGTGCCTGCATTAAAGATAGAAGTGGAAACTGCTACGCTATATCCGCCAGCAACTCTATCTCCATTGCTATCAACCAAAGTCACTTTGAAATCATGTCCGTCATAGTTTCTTAAAATTGCAAAACCGTATCTACGGCAATTACCACCATCATAAGTAAAGCTTGCAATAGTTCGAGTCTGCTCCAATTTAAGACTAGTGTATCTAGTGTAAATTGTAGGGCTACAACGTTCATATTCACTGGTTGTTTGCTCATTTTTAGCTGCTTCTTCAAAATCAAGAATAGAATTCAATGATGCAACTTGATCATGTTCTCTTGTACTTGAATCGAAGATGACTCTGTAACCGAAGTATCAGCACTGATTGCATTGAAAGAATTCTTTCTTAATGGGTGGCCAAAATCACTGTACCACTACAGGATGCGTCTTTAATGACGCGCATGAAAGAGCTTGAAGATGAAAACCGCCGTTTAAAGAAAATGTATGCTGAAGAGCGGCTCAAATCTGAGGTCATTCAAGAGGCTATGGCAAAAAAGTGGTAACGGCTTCTGAGCGTAAAGTATTGGCACATGAAGTCGTTAGCACAAATAAAATGAGTATTGCCTTAGCTTGCCGTACTTTTATGATAAGTGAAACGTGTTATCGCTATACACCGATATTAAGAAATGAAAATCTAAAAATAGCAGAGCTGTTACTCGATTTGACTGAGTCAAAGCGAAGCTGGGGTTTTGGATTATGTTTTTTATATTTGCGTAATGTAAAAAAGCACAAGTGGAATCACAAGCAAGTTTACCGCATTTACCGTGATCTTGAGTTAAATTTGCGGATCAAGCCAAGGAAACGCTTAAATAGAGATAAGCCTGAGCCATTGGCAGTACCAGAAACCATCAATGAATGTTGGTCAATGGATTTTATGCATGATCAATTAGCGGATGACAGAGCATGTCGATTGTTTAATGTCATTGATGACTTTAATCGTGAAGGGCTGACTATTGACGCTGATTTATCACTGCCTGCTGAACGTGTGATCCGCTCGTTAAATCAAATTATAGAGTGGCGTGGTAAACCTAAAGCTATCAGATGTGATAATGGGCCTGAATATATTAGCAAGCAGCTAGCGCAATGGGCGTTAAATAATGATATCGAATTACGGTTTATTCAACCCGGTAACCCGCAGCAAAATGCCTATATAGAGCGCTTGCGCTTCAACCGAACGGTTCGTTACGACTGGCTGAGTCATTATATTTATAGTGATATTAGTGAGTTACAAGACAGAGCGACTGATTGGCTATGGACTTATAATAATGAACGCCCTAACATGGGCCTAGGTGGTATAACACCCATACAAAAGCTGGAAAAATTAAACAACGGAAATTCTACAGCTAGCCTCCATTAAAAATGGGGGGATTACCGTTAAAATAGCAGAGATAAAAAGAAAAAAAGAAATGCTTTTAAAACAGGAGGCTTTACAGCAAAGAAATACACAATGGGAAGCTTTGAATTCAGAGGGCAGACTAGCGTTTAGGCAAAATGAATATAAAAAAATAGTAGAATCACTTGTAAGTAATTCTCCAGGAGAAAATGATGCAATATGTTTTCATGCAGGGGTTGAATTGTTTGAAAATGACAGGACACCACGCCACCATTATATTCAATCGTCTTTTGATTCAAATGTATGCCAAAATAACAAAACCACTTCAACGAGAAGACCATGAAACAAGAGAAATATTAGAGCTGTTTTACAAAAAATATTGTAGAACATAAAGGCCAATAGCACTTCTGGGGAGCAATACATCGTTTAGAGGATCAGCCGACATCCTTTTTCGCGCGCCTGTTAGGGCGCAAGAAAATAAAAAAGTTCTTAAATATGCATCAGACAGTAGTCTGTCAGGGCCCTTTCTATATCTTGTTTTTGTGATAAAAATACATCAGCCACTACTTTACTTTCATCTTTTATGACGCGGTATAGTATTCGAATGCCGCCTTTGTTGTACTCTCTCCATGTTTTAATTCCAAGCTCTTGCATTAGAGGCGGTGATATTTGGCAAGATTCCGGTGCTCGTTTTATTCTTTCCTCAAAGTCATCTATTATTTTCTCTATTTTACTAATAACTTCTATTTCAGTTGAGTAGTATGATAGATGATTGATTAGGTTTTCCGTTGTCTTATAAAATGATTCGGTGTATTCAATCTCAAATTTTTGCGTCATTATTTATTTTCTCCGCTTCAAGTTTACGATTGGCTAATCGTTTCTTGAATGAAGCACTAGACATAACTCTGTTGTTTTTTGAATCTTCTACAGAGAATGATAAAAGCTTCAATAAAGCGACCGCTTCATCTCTTCTTTTCTTCTCTGCAAATGACTCAATAACAAACGATGGGATTCCGTTCTGAGTTATAATCATAGGCTCATCAAGTGTTAAAGTAGCCGCATTTTTCTTTAGGTAGCTGATAGTCTCAACTCTCATGGTATTCACCTTTTTATTTGTTCCAAATTAAGCACGAAGTATTCAACTGCTTACTTAAATTATAGCATGAGAATAATAAAAGACTAAATTTAGTCTTTATTTAGGCTTCCCCACAAGGTGTATATCTTTATTTTAAGGTTTATCCACGAGTACCTTAGGGTAAGTCTTTTTGTGTGTAGATTTTTTTAGTTGATATACTCCTCCTAAAGAAGAATAAATAAGGATTCTATTCGTGACGTTTTTAATTGGTTTTTGGCCTGTAGATAAAATTGGTAGTGAATTCATTCCGCCATTGGATGAAGGCGATCTCATGTATATGCCTACTACCTATCCCGGTATTTCAATTGGTAAAGCAAGGGAGTTATTGCAGCAAACAGACAAGCTTATTCGCACTGTGCCAGAAGTTGAAACAGTGTTTGGTAAAGTAGGAAGAGCTGAAACTGCAACCGATCCTGCACCTTTAACCATGATTGAAACCTTTATTCAATTGAAGCCACAAGAGCAGTGGCGAGAGGGTGTGACTACTGAATCGTTAAAAGCTGAGTTTGATAAATTGATTAAGTTTCCGGGCTTAACGAATGCTTGGGTTATGCCAATCCAGACCCGAATCGACATGTTAGCAACAGGCATAAAAACGCCTGTGGGTATTAAAGTCGCCGGACCAGAGCTTGATGTGATTCAGGAAATCGGCCAACAAATAGAGCAAATTTTACCCGAAGTTACAGGCACAGCATCAGTTTACTCAGAGCGAGTTGCAGGTGGACGATATATCAACGTTGATATTTCACGCGATAAGGCAAGTCGCTTTGGGTTAAACATCGAAGATGTTCAACAAGTGGTTTCTACAGCTATTGGTGGTATGAACGTTACCCAAACGGTAGAAGGTCAAGAGCGTTACCCTGTTAACTTACGCTATCCGCAAGACTATCGAGACTCTCCTGAGCAGCTATCACGATTACCTGTTGTAACACCAAGTGGTCAACGCATTGCACTAGGTGATGTCGCAGATATTCGAGTTGAGAACGGTCCGCCGGGGATTAAGAGTGAAAATGCTCGTTTAAATGGCTGGTCGTTTATCGATATAGACGGTGTTGACGTAGGTACTTATGTTGAAAGTGCAAAAATACACTTGGCTAATAATCTAAAACTACCAGCAGGTTATTCAATTACTTGGGCTGGGCAATACGAATATATGGAAAGGGCGAAAGAAAAGCTCACCTATGTAGTGCCTTTAACACTCGCCATTATTGTTATTCTACTTTACTTAAACTTCAGAGCGTTTAGTGAGGTGGCTATCATTATCGTTACCTTGCCGATGGCGATGATTGGTGGCATATGGTTGATGTATCTGGAAGGGTTTAACTTCTCTGTGGCTGTTGGCGTGGGCTTTATTGCTCTAGTTGGGGTAGCGGTTGAGATTGGTGTGATAATGTTGGTCTATCTCAATCAGGCACTTGCTGAGCTTAAGGAAAAAGCTGAAGAGCGAGCTGAACCTATCTCTGATGATGCATATCAAGATGCATTATTGCACGGTGCAGGCTTACGAGTTCGCCCAGTAATGATGACAGTTGCAACAATCATTATCGGCTTGATGCCCATTTTATATGGTACAGGAACAGGTTCGGAGATTATGAGTCGTATTGCTGCACCTATGGTAGGCGGAATGACAAGTGCTGTGCTACTCACTCTTATTGTGCTCCCAGTAATTTACTCAATCGTTAAAAAGCCAGAATTAAACGCCTTTAACAAGGAGCTTTCTAAGGCGGAGCTAAAAAGTAATGCTTAGCGAAGTTAAGAAACCATAAATAGCAATTTCAATAAACTAAAATAGAGGTAAATATGAAAAAACTAATTAAATTTTTAACCGTAATCAGTGTCGTTTTTAGTAGTGCGGTATTTGCGCATGTGCATCTTGAAAAAAGTGTGCCTGCTGATAATGCAATGCTAATGAATCCTCCAGAAGAGTTAACTTTGGCGTTCACCAAAGAGGTACGTGTTGTAAAAGTTTCATTGGCCAATAAACAAGGCGAAGAATTTAAATTTGGATTCGAGCCTTCTAAAGTCGCTACTAGCAAATTTACATGGAAACTACCTAAATTAGCTCCTGCAAACTATGCTGTGGATGTAACCTTCTTAGGTAACGATGGTCATAAAATGAAACATAGCTTCGGCTTTATGGTTCACTAAAATAGGCGGTGTGATTGATATGGAAATGTATATCTGGAATACAGTCATTGTACTGTCAAAAATTGTATTTTACGTCGGCTTTGCCTGTATTGCTGGTTATACATTTTTCAGGCAAATATTTGAGAATAATGAATCTCATACTAATACTGTAATAGCGAATTTAACGTGGACAAGAACTTATATAGTTATGGCTTTGATCGCTAATATTACTTGGTTCTTTGCCAGTACTGGTGCAATGGCAGAAGAGGGAATTCAGGGGGCGATAGACGCTGATATATTGGCTATTATGTGGGACTCCTCTGTCGGCACTGGAGCTTTGCTTCGAGCGCTTGGGCTAGTTACCGCAATAATCGCTTTAGCTTTAAGGTTCAAACTCGCTGTGAACTCGTACTTAAAACAAAGCGCTTTAATGTTGAGTTTATTAATCCTTGCATACTCATTCACGTTACTGGGTCATATTTCTGAGTTAGGCACAATTGAAAAAGGCTTGCTTATTTTGCATGTGCTCGTTATGGCATGGTGGTTTGGGGCGTTATTGCCACTAAAACAGGCTTGCCATCAGCTAAGTTATGCAGAACTTCATTTGCTGATGGAAAGCTTTGGCAAACAAGCAAGTTTTACAGTGAGCCTATTGTTGGTAGCAGGCCTCTGGCTCGTGATTCAATTGATCGGAAGTCTTGATGCACTAATAAGCTCAAGTTACGGACAAACACTGTTGTTTAAATTGGCCCTTGTAGTGTCTATTTTGGCACTTGCTGCTAAACATAAACTAATACTCGTTCCACAACTTAAAAATAGTCAAGGCAGAGAGGCTTTATCTAAATCTATCTCGATAGAAATGGTAGTAGCTTTTGCCATTTTATCTGTAACGGCTGGGCTTACTAGTGTTGTTGGCCCTGCAAATTAAAACCTAAAAGAGAGAATGAAAATGAAAACAATAAATATATTACTTGTTTTATTAATGACGTTTAGTTTCGCAGCAAACGCTCATGGTGATAAGAACAAAGACAAAGGTTTGTTTAAAGGTATAGATACCCCTGCCGCAAAAGTTGTTTTGGCATTTCATCAAGCACTTGAAACTGGCAATCAAAAACAGGCTAGAGCGCAGTTAGCGGATGATGTCACCATTTTCGAGGGAGGCCGCGTTGAAAGGAGCGCTGATGAATATGCTCATCATCATATGTTGTCGGATATGAAGTATTTAGCAGCGATGAAGAGCGACACACTTGAACATCAAGTGACGATACTTGGAAATACCGCTATCTCTGCGTCGCGTAGTCAAACTACAGGTACTCATAAAGGTGTTGAACGCGATTATCAAGGCATGGAAACGATAGTGCTGGAAAAACAAAATGGTGAATGGAAGATTAAGCACATTCATTGGTCACATTAATTTATTGGTTAAATAACGGAGTACAAAATGAGAATTAAAAATCCATTACATCAAGTTTCTACGCCACGTAGACGCTTTGTACAAGGTGTAATTGCTGGCGGTGTATTAGCTGCTTTTCCAAGTGTTCTTCATGCAGCTTCATCTTTGATTGCTGGAACTTCAACAGGTACTGCGCCCGAACTAAGTGGAGAAGTAATAGATTTAGTGATAGATGAGTCACCCGTAAACTTCACAGGTGTAGTGCGTATGGCAACCACCATTAATGGCTCTATTCCCGCGCCAACATTACGCCTTAAAGAAGGTGACGATGTGACCATTCGCGTTACCAACAATTTAGCGGTACCTAGCTCTATTCACTGGCACGGAATTATTTTACCGTATCAAATGGATGGTGTACCGGGCATTAGCTTTAAAGGCATTATGCCTGGCGAAACGTTTGTTTATAAATTTAAGTTACAACAAAGCGGTACTTATTGGTATCACTCACACAGTGGCTTTCAAGAAATGACCGGTATGTATGGGGCGTTAATTATTGAGCCTCGTGAGCAAGATGTTATCAGCGCAGATAATGAACATATTATTCAACTCTCTGATTGGACTGATGATGATCCTATGGAGTTATTCCGTAAATTAAAAATTCAGGGGGATGTGTTTAACTTTAATCAGCCCACTGTACCTGAGTTTTTTGATGACATAGCAACAAGCGGCGTTGCTAATGCACTTCAACGACGTGAAATGTGGAACCAGATGCGAATGAGTCCAACCGATTTAGCTGATTTATCGGCTTCGGCAATGACCTATTTAATGAATGGTACTGCGCCAATGGCTAATTGGCGTGGGCTGTTTAAAGCGGGTGAAAAAGTACGTTTAAGATTTATTAATGGCTCAAGTAACACCTTTTTTGATGTACGTATCCCAGAGTTAAAATTAACTGTGGTACAAGCAGATGGACAAAATGTTGAACCCGTTACCGTAGATGAGTTTCGCTTTGGTCCAGGTGAAACCTACGATGTGGTTGTTGAGCCTAAAAATGACGCATACACAATTTTTGCACAAAGCATGGACCGCTCAGGTTATGCCAAAGGGACTTTGTCTGTCGCTGCTAATATTGATGCGCCAGTGCCTGCACTTGACCCAGTTGAGTGGTTAGCAATGCGGGATATGATGGGCAATATGGATCACTCTGCTATGCCTGGAATGGATCACAGCGCTATGGGCCACGCTAGCATGGACAAAACCAGTATGGATCAGGGGGCAATGGATCATAGCACAATGGACCACGGTGCAATGGCAATGGATCATAGCACAATGGACCACGGTGCAATGGCAATGGACCATAGTAAGCATAATATGGGTAAAAACCCACTGGCTGTTCCAAGTCAGAAAGTTCGCCACGCTAAAACAGAATATGGCGCCTCAATTGATATGCGCGTTGATACGCCACGCACAAACTTAGACGATCCTGGTATTGGGCTGCGCAATAACGGCCGTCGAGTTTTAACACTTGCAGATTTACGCTCTCTTGATGGCATAGTTGACCACCAAGCACCCGAAGCCGAAATTGAGCTGCATTTAACCGGCAACATGGAACGCTACAGCTGGTCTTTTGATGGCTTAGAGTTTGGTAAAAGTACCCCTGTGCATATGAAGCATAATCAGCGGGTACGAGTTATTTTACAAAACGATACCATGATGACACACCCTATGCATTTACATGGTATGTGGAGCGACTTGGAGAACGATCAAGGCGATGTGTTAGTTCGCCGCCATACCATAATGGTACAGCCCGCCCAAAGAATTAGCTTTTTAACTACGCCACATGATGTTGGTCGTTGGGCTTGGCATTGTCATTTACTGTTTCATATGGATGCAGGTATGTTTAGAGAGGTGGTTGTATCATGAGAAATTTAACCTTATCAACAGTACTTACTAGTGCACTATTAATTAGCGCACCGTTATTGAGCCTGAATGTGTTTGCTCAAACTGAAATGGGCGACATGTCTGGCGATATGGCGGGCGATAAAATGCAGCCGCAAGGCGGCGATGCCCCTAAAAATGCTCGCGATCCACACGCTTATGCTAATGGCACAACCTTAACGCAAGGGCCATATGCTTTAGCAGATGGCGAGCGCTTAACCCTTGCAGATGAGTATAAGTTTTACGCTATTTTAGGTGATCGCCTTGAGTATAACGAACAAGCCGATGCTGCTGTTTTCGATTTACAAGCTTGGTACGGCACCACCTTTAATCGATTAGTGATAAAAACCGAGGGCGATGTTAGTTATGGCAAGCTTGAAGAAAATCAAACTGATATTTTATGGGGTCATGCAATTTCGGCTTATTGGGATACGCAAGTCGGTATTCGCTACGATTATTATAAAGAAGGCAAAAACCGTCAATGGTTAGCGTTTGGTATTCAAGGCTTAGCACCTTATTGGTTTGAGCTTGATATGACAGCGTATGTAGGTGAGAGCGGCAATACAGCATTTACAGCAGAAGCTGAATATGAGCTGCTTTTAACACAAAGGCTCATTATACAGCCTCGTGCTGAAATAACATTTTATGGTAAAGACGATGAACAAAATGAGCTAGGCAGTGGGCTATCTAGTACTGCTATTGGCGTTAGGGTTCGTTATGAATTTACTCGCCAATTTGCACCTTATGTAGGTGTAGAGTGGACTAATAAATTTGGTAGCACAGCAGATTACGCCAAGCTAAACGAGCAGAGCAGCAACGATACTGAGTTTGTTGCCGGTTTAAGATTTTGGTTTTAATACGAAGAAATAACTACATTGATTTAATGAGAGCTACCGCAATTATATTGATGGTAGCTTTTCATTTTGTCTGGGATTTAAACTATTTTGGTTATATTAGAACAGACATACCTAACGGCTTTTTCTGGAAAGAGCTAAGAGCAGTAATAGTAAGCTACTTCTTGTTTTCAGTCGGTGCCAGTCTGGTGTATACCTATCAAGGTGGAATATCAGCTAAGAAGTAAAGTTGGCGAATGGTTAAGGTTAAAGAGTAAAGGCAAAAAACATCGCCATTGAAAGACGTACAATAGGCCATTTTATCACTTTTGATGAACGGGAATTGGATGTGCCCGGGATAGAACCGATTGTTGCAAAGTACTGCGCTTAAAGCTGAACAATTGGAAAAATGACCCATTACTCAATACCTAGTTATGAGCGTAGGGTTTTTATTTCTTTTAATGGTGCTCATGCTTGGCTTCAATCTCATGAGTATAAATTAGACACCCCTTTTATACTTGTGAAGTTTAAGCTGTTTAAAAAAGTAAAAAGTTTAGGTTTTAGTTCAAAGGTTGATCAAGATCATAAAATTATTTTTATAAAGTGGCTAATATTGTAGGTGCTAAAGAAGGAATGATAATGTTTGGACTTTTCAGGTGGTTTAAAATAGTAATAATAACTGTGTTGCTTACGCAGCATGGCTTTGCTATTGCTAAACCAATGAATTGTGAAGAGCATCATAATGGCTCATCCGACACGCATATTATACAACCAAGCAAAAATATGCATCATCAATCAATGATTGACAATAGTCACTATCACACTGAAAATTCGCAAGATTCTAAAAACCGTCATGGTGATGAAGACTGTGAAAAATGTAAAGCTGGTGATTGTGTTTGTTGTGAAGGCGGTTTTTGTACAAGCTTTCATTTAAATGCCTATCTTGTGCAAGCGCAAGAGGAAGGTATTTGCAATATTTACTCTGAGCTACTTCTACAGCGTACACCTCTACCAAAACCTGGTATCCATCTCTTACTTTATCGTCCACCAATTATTGGCTAATCACAGGATCAGTGCGTCTTTTTTTCGCCACTCCCATCAAAAATAGAATGACTTATTCATTGATTTAAATAATCAATTGTTTTGAACGATTAGTACGATATTTGGAAAGGCATTATGAAAATGCTCAAGTTATTGCCATTTACAGTAATTAATACTGTCGATTTTGGCCGAGATTCCTCTTTTTACCAAAAATTAGTTTTTAGCTTTTGCATTATTAATCACGAATAATCACTTGACCTGTGTCTTAGACACAGGCCTAAGCTGTAGGTGAGATTACAAACTTAGGTTAAGAACTAAGGAGTGAACATGAAAGTTGCAGAGCTGGCAAAAAGCCTTGGAACGACTGCTGATACGGTGCGCTATTACTCGCGATTGGGATTGTTAAAACCTGCTAAGTCAGTGAACGGCTACAAGTCATACTCGAATAAAGAAGTATCGAGACTTAAATTCATTTTAAGTGCCAGAAACCTTGGTTTTTCTGTTGCAGATATCAAGGAAATTATTAATGAATCTGAAGATGGTAAAAGTGCGTGCCCATTAGTCAGAAGCCTGATCAAAGAGCGGCTTGAAGAAACAGAAAAGCAGTTTCAAGCAATGTTGGCACTTCGAGGAAAAATGTCTTCTGCGCTTTCTCGATGGGAAGAAATGGAAGACAAAGCACCGACTGCAAACATGGTTTGTCATCTCATCGAAAACTTTGAGCAAATTAAAAAAGCATAGGAGGAAAAAGGGTGGCTACTAACACAAATATAAAAACTGAATCAGGCTGTTGCTGTCAGGCAAAAGCTCAATCCTCTTCGTGTAAAAGTAAGGAGAATACGTTGGAGAAAGTATCACATAACCAACAGCTTATCATTGAAGGTGCTGGGTGTGCTAGCTGTGTAGGCAAAATTGAAGGGGCGTTGAAGGCAACTCTTGGAGTCGTCAGTGCGGAAATGAATTTTGCTGATAGGACAGTAACAGTTTATGGGACAGCTAAAACAAAAGAATTGATCAAAGCTGTTGAGTCAGTGGGGTATAACGCGAAGCCAATTGATGATAGCTCAGCAACAGATGCGCTTGATGAGAAAGAGGCGGCTGATTGGGCATATTATAAGAAGCTAATGCGCGATACGTTTATTGCCCTTTCACTCGGCGTTCCTTTGATGATCTACAGCATTGTAGTTGGAGAAATGACGGTTGAAACAAACCTTGAACGAATTTCTTGGTTGGTTGTAGGCATTTTAACTTTTGGTGTTATGTATTTTTCAGGCAAGCATTTCTATGTAGGAGCATGGAAGAGCTTCAAAAATCATTCAGCCAATATGGACACCCTAATTGCTTTAGGAACAGGCACGGCTTGGTTGTATTCGATGGTTGTCGTGTTTGCACCTGACGCTGTTCCATTGATGGCACGGCATGTTTATTTTGAAGCTACCGCCATGATCATTGGCTTAATTGATTTAGGTTTAGCATTAGAAATCAAAGCCAGAGGTAAAACCTCTGAGGCCATTAAACGTCTTATCGGCTTGCAAGCCAAAACAGCAACCGTGGTTCGTGACAACAAAGAAGTTCAGATAGGTATTGAGCAGGTTTTATTTAACGATATTGTGAAGGTAAAACCGGGTGAAAAAATTCCCGTCGATGGCGTGGTATTGGAAGGACACACCTCTATTGATGAGTCCATGCTGACAGGCGAACCTATGCCTGCTGAAAAAGCTGAAGAAGATGAGGTTGTCGCAGGTACTTTGAACAAATCAGGCATGATTTTATTTAGAGCCACACGCGTTGGTAAAGACACGGCGCTTGCACAGATCATCAATATGGTGAAACGAGCACAAAATTCAAAACCGCCGATTGGCCGTTTGGCCGATGTTATTTCAGCTTTTTTCGTACCTGTCGTGATGATTACCTCTGTGTTAAGTGCGCTAGCATGGCTTAACTTTGGACCTGAGCCAGCCATTGCTTTTGCCATCGTTTCAGCAACTACTGTGCTTATTATTGCCTGCCCGTGTGCTTTAGGCTTGGCAACACCCATGTCTGTCATGGTGGGAGTAGGAAAAGCAGCAGAAGCCGGAGTGCTTATTCGCAACGGTGAGGCACTGCAAACCGCCTCTAAAATCACTGCCATGATTTTAGATAAAACGGGCACTATTACTGAAGGGGCACCTAAGGTAACCGATATTATTTTAGCAAAAGCTACTGACGAAAAAGACGTACTACAGCTTGCAGCAAGTTTAGAAAGCGGCTCAGAGCATCCTTTAGCGCAAGCGATTGTTGAAAGTGCGTTAGATCAGGATATTGAGTTACTAAAAATTGAAGCCTTTAACGCCATTACGGGTTTTGGTGTAGAAGCAAGCTGCAACAACAAAGCCCTGCTTTTCGGAAACGATAAACTAATGAAGTTAAAAGGCATAGACCTCACAGGCTTTGTTGAACAAGCACAGTCTTTAGCCAAAGAAGCCAAAACACCTATGTACTTTGCTGTAGATGGTGAACTTGCAGCAATCATTGCTGTTGCAGATCCTATCAAGTCAGACTCAATCTCTGCTATCAAACGGCTTCAGGCTAATGGTATACGCGTCATCATGTTAACGGGTGATAACAAGGAAACCGCTGCCGCCGTAGCTAAAAAAGTGGGTATTAGTGAGTTTCTTGCTGAAGTGCTGCCAGAAGATAAAGCCAACAAGGTGAAAGAGCTACAAGAAGGCGGCGAAATTGTTGGTATGACAGGAGATGGCATCAACGATGCTCCTGCGCTAGCGTTAGCCGATGTTGGCTTCGCCATAGGCACAGGGACTGATGTAGCTATCGAAAGTGCTGACATTACCCTAATGCGTGGTTCACTTCATGGCCTTGCTGATGCCATAGCGGTAAGCAAAGCTACTTTACGAAATATCAAACAAAACTTGTTTGGCGCGTTTGTCTATAACGTAGCCGGGATTCCTTTTGCTGCGGGGGTTCTATATCCCTTCTTTGGCATTCTGCTTAGCCCTGTAATTGCAGGTGCTGCAATGGCGTTTTCGTCATTGACTGTAGTGTCAAATGCAAATCGACTTCGCTTTTTTAAAGCAAAAGAGCATTAAGGAGAATCACAATGATGGTTATTAACTTATTAGGCTTAATGTTAATCGCGCTGATTGTTTGGTGGTTTTGGCTATATAAACCCAATAAAACAATCGTTCAAGGTAATGAAGTACTCATTGAAGTGAGGGATGGTGTGTATTCCCCATCCTCAATTCAGGTGTCTGCTAGCCAACCTGTCACTCTGAAGTTTATGCGCAAAGATCAATCCCCCTGCGCTGAAACAATGCTTATTCCTTCATTGGATATAAGCGAACAGCTTAAATTAAATGAAATTACTCAAATTACCCTATTGAACTTATCACCGGGAGAGCATGAGTTTCACTGTCAGATGCAAATGTATCGCGGTGTCTTAAAAGTCGTTTAGGAGGGCAATATGAAAAATCAACACACTAATTTTTGGTCAACACCTACAGGCTGGGCTGCACTGGCACTTATTGCCGCAGTGACCTACTTCTTAGTGCTTGAGCATGGTCAACATATGCTGCAATTTCTTCCCTACTTGATTTTATTGCTATGCCCCTTGATGCACGTATTTATGCATGGCAGTCATGGTAAACATGGTCACGATCATTCACATGCGCCTGATGAAAAAAAGGAAGAGAGCTCTTAAGAACTCACGGATAAAAATGCAGCCTATCACGATGGCTACATACAAGGGTTAGAAAAGGCACGTAAGGAATCACATAAAAAGGAGAGCAGTGATGAATGAAACATATGATTATGGCTTATGGTCAATGGTGATACTGAACTCAGCAATTTTTATCTTTTTTGCCTTTAGTTTTGTCAAACCAAAAACATCAACTGATTGGAGAAGTCTAAGCGCGTTCTCTGCCTTTATTGTTGCCCTATTTACTGAAATGTATGGCTTTCCTTTAACTATCTATTTTCTGTCGGGGTGGCTGACGGAGACCTATCCAGAAGTAAATTTCTTTGCGCATGAAAATGGGCATTTATTACATACTTTCTTTGGATTTCAAGGTGATGCCCATTGGGACCCATTTCATATAGTGAGTATGGTGTTTATTGTTGCAGGTTTCTTTATGTTGTCTTCAGCATGGAATGTATTGCATCACGCGCAAAAACATCATCAATTGGCTACAACTGGATGGTATGCAAGGTGTCGCCACCCACAGTATGTAGCTTTCATTCTAATCATGTTCGGCTTTTTATTGCAGTGGCCGACAACCCCAACACTTGCGATGTTTCCGATCTTAGTCGTTGTTTACGTCGAGCTAGGGAAACGCGAAGAAGCACAAGCGATTGCTGAGTTTGGTTCGGAGTACCACAGGTATATGGAATCGACACCGAGTTGGATCCCAAATTTTAATAAAAGTGTAGAAGGTAAAAATCATGAAAACGTTAACTAAATCAATTTTATTTATTAGTTCACTACTGATAACCACTAGCTCATTTGCCCAAAACAATGAGCATAAACATGAAGGTGCGAACAAAGCTGATATGCATCAAGGCATGGCAATACCACATGAGAACATGGGAGAAATGCACAAAAAGATGATGGAAATGAAAAAGGAAGTCCATGTCATTAAAACTGAAAAAGATCCTGAAAAGCAACAGCAGATGATGGTTGAACATCACCGTTCAATGATGAAGATGATGCAATCCATGCATAAAAACATGGAAGAAATGCCAATGCATCAACAAATCAAGATGGCTGAACATCATTTAGAAATGATGGGGAACATGATGCCGCAGATGAACCGCAAAATGGAAGAAATGAAAGATAGCAATCAACAGCATTCACACAAACATTAGGAGAAAAATTATGAGCGATTTAAATCATAGAGTTGGCGTTAGAGAGCAAAATTTAGTTGTTCGAAATCTAAAGCTTAGCAATGTCACAGAAGAAAGCTGTGACGAGTTAGTAAAAGAAATAGATCAGCTTTTTGGTATAGATGAAGTTAGTTACAACATCAAAGAAGGTGAAATACACCTTGCCTATGATGCCGCAAACGTAAGCCTTGATGGGATTGAGGAGGTAATCCGTAAGTATGGCGCAGATGTTCATAATGATTGGTGGACACATACTAAAGAAAGTTACTATAAATTTGTTGATCAGAACATCAAAGATAACTCTGTTCATAAGCCTTGGAGTTGTCATCAAGCACCTTCGGGGGCTGGCCGGAAAAACAAATGAATTCATAAAAAAGTGTATAGATAATTAGTTAGTCAAATGAGGTAACAGTGATGAAAACACCCTATATAAAAGCTCTTTTATTGCTTACATTCGGTTTATATTTAGTGGGTTGTTCCAATACCACTTTTTATCATAAATACATGGTGAGAGGTCAGGTAGTAGAAAGTTCTGATAATCGAACTCTAATCTGTATTGGTGCTAAGCATGGCGCAGAGGTTGGGCAAAAATACAGTGTTATTAGATTCCATGAAAGAATAGTATTGAGTGAAGGTGAAGATCCCTACACTATCGAAAAGGTAGGAACGGTACAAATTACTAAAATTGTGAATGATCATTTCGCAACTGTAAAGCTAGTGTCTGGTGACATTGCAGCGAAAGATATGGTGGAACTTGAAAACTAATAAAGTGGTGGCGAAAGCCACCACAAGAGCATAACAGTGAACTACCCATCGACGCCACTCCGTGTCGATCAATGGGCTTCTACAGTCTAGCTTATGAATGCTAGGCTGCTTCTTTTTTCTCAGATCCAACAGCAAACTTCGATAGCTCGAAGACTTTCATTTTATTAGCTGCTTTCTGCTGAGATGTGGGGGCTACCCTTGCGACGATCCCAGCCGCAATCAAATCTAATTCACCTGTTTTTGCTATGCTTTTAGCCGCTGACAAGTCCCGGTTTTGGTTAGTTTCACAAGCCGTACATGTGAAATATCTGTCGTTCAATGTCAAAACATGATGTTGGCCGCATTCTGCGCAAATCCCAGTCGATTTTTCAAATCGACCAATTTCATGATAGAGTTTACCTTCAAGCTCAGCCTTGTATTTTGAAAGCTGAGTTATCAGAGCCATCACATTGTCAGCTACCATACTGCCATTGAATTTTTGCATCGCTTTTAGGGGTTTTGCGCCCATCCCCTCGAAATTAACCTTAGCTTGAATTTTCACGCTTAGAGTAACTTTTCGTACCATTGGACTTCACCCCTTGAATAACACAGTTTGTATTATTTAGCCCATCCCCTCGAAATCGGCATTAGTATTCTTAAGTAATAATACACAGTGGTAAACTATCTTATGAAAAGTTTACCACTTTAGTCGCTTAAATCGGCTTTATGGTAATGTTAAGCAGTTGACTGGTAAACATTAACCTCATTGATTAAGGTATGCTGATTAAAAATAACAAGAAAGGCTTACCACTATTTCTTCATCAAACACCAAGCGTATACAAATTCTCAGCGAATCAGAAATCAACGAACTCTATGCCTTACCCAATTTTAACCGTAAAGATCGTGATGATTATTTTTCGTTAGATAGTGAAACTCAAAGGCTCGTCAACGAATTAAGACGTATTGAAACCAGAGTGTATTTTATCTTACTGCTTGGTTACTTTAGGTCACGGCCAATAGTATTTAATTTCTCATTTACTCAAGTCAGTAATGATTTAGATTATGTAAGATCCAAGTATTTCAGCGATAAAGATATGTCTCTTGAGGATTTATCACCAACAACAAAAACTAAGCTGATTAATAAGTTATTAAAATATACAGGGTTTACAGCATACCAAAGCAAGTTAGATAAAGAGCCGCTATTAAAAAGGCTTAACGATGTTGTAAAAATCAACCTTGAACCAAGGTATGTTTTTGATGAATGTATTGCTTATTTTGGTCAAAACAGAATAGCGCTAGCTGGTTATACAACGCTGCAAGACACTATTTCTACGGTATTATCAAATGAGCGTAACCGAATTGAAATGGTGCTGCTTGATAGTTTGTCTTCAGGTACCAGAAAAACATTACTTAAATTACTTGAGTCAAATAATACCTTTACTGACTTAGCCAAGTTAAAGAAAATGGCTAAGGACTTTTCAACGAGCCAAATCACCCAAGAGCTGAAGACGCATAAAATTATACGCTCGCTTTATCCAGAAATTAAGTCACTGATTGCTGAACTGGAGCTATCACCTAAAAATCTTGAATACTATGCTTCACTGGTAAAGCACAAGTCCGTTTATAAGCTTAGAAAACACGCAGATAGCTAAACTATTTTATATCTCGTTTGTTACTTGTTCTTCAGGTACCGAGAGACTAACGACAATCTTGTTGCTGCATTTATTTACTTGGTAAGGAAGTTAACCGAATCAGCTAAAGGCTATGCAAAGCAGCGTATTGTTGAAGATGTAACCATTGTAAGAACCAAATTAAAATCCGCTGGTAGTTTATTAAAGTACTTCATCGATACCGATATGGACGATGATTTAAGCTTTGGTGATGTACGTAAAAAAGCCTTTGAATTGATCCCTGCTGACAGTATTAAACTGTTAAGTGATCACTTAGATAATAACGACTTTGATGGCCGTCAGTACGAATGGCAATTTATTGATAAACAATCCAGTAAAATTAAAAAACTTATCCGCTCATTATTTATGTCTATCGATATTGAGTTCATTCATTTAAAGGATGAACTCCATGAGCAGTATGTTATGGCACATTCTGAACTTAGTGAATTAAAGGCTATCCAAACCATTAACATCGATGTGGTACCTAAACATGACCGAGAGTATTTAGAGGGAGAAAATACCAAATTAATTGCTAATCGATTTGAGTATTTCCTTTATCGTAAAGCCGAACAATTATTTCACAGTAATAGCTTAACGGTGAAAGAAAGCGTTAATAACCGTAGTTTAACGTCAGATCTTATACAACCTAAAGAATGGCAGCAAAAAGAGACAATCATTGAAAACACTGGCCTTGATAAGCTGGCAACACCGATTAACCAAACACTCGCAGATAAGAGCCAACAATTAGAAGTTAAGCTGAAGGAAGCAAGCGAGCATATCTTTAGTGGTGATAATAAGTATGTTGAGTTTATTCCTGGCAAAGCCGAACTCAAGTGGTCAATTCCTAACAGCCGTTGGCAACAAACAATTGAAAACCCGCTCTACAATCAAATTCAACACATGGGTATCGTTGAACTCATGTTGTTTGTTGATCAAAAGACAGGTTACTTAAATTCATTTACACACATATCAGCAACTAAAGAAAAATCACCAGTAAATAAAGAAGATCTGATCGCCTGTATATTGGCAAACGGCACCAATTACGGCCTATATAAAATGGCGAATATCTCTGACCGTTCAATGGGTAAATTACGCAGTGTAGATGATAGTTATGTCAGATATGAAACACTCAAAACGTCTAATGATCAGGTTTCTAATGCTATAGCCACGTTGCCAATATTTGCCTATTACCATGTGGACGATAATCAGTTGTTTTCAAGCATTGATGGTCAAAAATTTGAGTGTCGCATAAATACGTTTAAGGCTCGGTATTCGTCTAAGTACTTCTCCAAAGGTAAAGGTGTTTCAGCATTAACATTGGTTTCTAATCATGTTCCGGTGAGTACGCAAGTCATTGGCGCTAACGAATATGAAGGTCACTTTGCTTTTGACTTACTCTATAACAACTCTTCAGATATACAGCCTAATACCTTATCGACCGATACGCATGGTACCAATAATGTTAACTTCGCTATATTAGATTTCTTTGGTTACACATTCGCCCCTCGATACGCGAAAATGAAAAAGGTGTTTTTTGAGCTATTTGAAGTGACTGAAGAGAACGGAGGCCGTATTCAATTAAAGAAAGATATTAATCATAAGCTAATTGCTGAAGAATGGGACAATATTCAGCATATTGTTTGTTCATTGAGTCGTAAAACCACCACTCAAAGCACAATCATTAGAAAGTTGAGTAACGGCAAGAGCCGAAGATTGTCAGCATTGCATGAGTACGACCGTTTAATTAAATCTATTTATGTTTTGGAGTATGTTGATAATTCAACGTTGCGTCATTACGTCCAGCAAGCCTTGAACAGAGGTGAAGCATACCATCAGTTAAAACGTGCTATTACTTCAGTTAATGGCAATAAATTTCGTGGGGGGAATGATTACCAAGTATCACAATGGAACGATTGTGCTCGACTCATTTCAAATTGCATTATTTATTATAATTCCGCGTTACTATCGGCATTTTTACAAATCCAAGAGAGGAACGGTAGGCAAGATGTGGTTGATGTTATTTCTCGGCTTTCACCTGTTGCTTGGCAACACATTAATCTAAATGGGGAATATGCCTTTAATAAAGACCGCAAAGAAATCGACTTAGCTGGTTTACTTAGTGATGTAGAATCAATAAGTTAAAGAATGCCATCTGTTTGTATTTCTAATTCAAAAGGTACTGCGCATCAAAGTGCCATTAAAAATTGGAGGTGTTGATATTCTATATGCTTGATATATACAAGCTAACATTGATAGAAAACAGATAAGCTAACAAGTTTTTAGTCGAGCCATGAACTGTTCTATAATTGTTCTAATTGCAAAACTCTTCAATTTGGTTTGTTACTAGATTTAAAAATACTTTTCTATGCTCGATTTTAGTAAGTAGCAGCTTTTGGATGTCTTCAGGAACTTTTCTTTCTCCTGCATCTATTGCCATTAGTAATGGCTTGATATCAACTACAAGAAGACCTGCCGCCCTTGCTGCTCGAATGAACTTTAATCTCTTTAATGCACATAAGCCGTAAAGTGAATGGCCTGACTTAGTTTTTTCTTCGCAGTGTACTAAGTTCTCAAGAACATAATTTCTTACCGTATGGACAGATGTTTGTGCAGCTAGTGCCAGTTGAGAAATACTCAAAGGAAAATCCAACGCATCATCATCACTACTAATGAACTTATTGATGTCAGGTATCTCTGTCAAAAAACTGACTTCACCAACAGGAATGTTTTCAACCTTAGATTTAATCATGATTTAGCATGCTTCCAATTTGTGTTGTTAATGGAATGCCTTAAGATATCTTGATTACATTCAATCAATTGGCACTCCATTAACATTTCTGTAAGTACATTACCGTTAAATGATTACCCTGCGCAGCAAGATAGCTCTTTAACGTCTTTGCTAAAGGTTTGAGCGCATAACTTCAATCCTTCAACCATCGTCAAATACGGAAATAGTTGACCTGCCAATTCTTCGACTGTCATTTTATTATGAATAGCAAGAGCCGCACTTTGAATCAGTTCTCCGCCTTCATGGGCTAAAATTTGTGCGCCTATCAGTTTTCCCGTGGATTCTTCAGCTACCAACTTGATAAAACCATCCGTTTCAAAATTTGCTAAAGCTCTTGGTACGTTTTCCATATCAAGTACACGACTTATCGTATTTATTCCTACCGCTGAAGCTTGTACTTCGGTTAGACCTACCGTAGCAACTTGTGGGTCGGTGAATATAACAGCAGGCATGGTAGATAAGTCGAGTTGCGCATTTCCACCTGTCATATTAATTCCAGCCCTACTTCCGGCAGCAGCAGCAACATAAACAAATTGTGGCATATTGGAGCAATCTCCAGCGGCATAAATGTTAGCTGTTGATGTTTCCATCATACTATTAACAACAATGGCACCACTTTTATCTGTTTCAACACCAACAGTTTCTAAACCAAGCTTTCCAGTATTTGCATGGCGACCCGTAGAGATAAGCAATTTTTCAGCGATTAATGTTCCTTCGTTAGTTTCCAATGAAAAACCATTGCTATCATAAGAAACATGACTTGCTTGCGTATTATTAAGTACCCTAATACCTTCTTTTTCAAAGCACTCTGCCAGTTTTTCACCTAATAACGGATCTTCAGCATATAAAAGGGTATGTCTGGCTAGAATTGTCACACGGCTACCTAAACGGGCATAAGCTTGCGCAATTTCCAGAGCAACAACGGAGGAGCCGATGACAACTAGACTACTCGGTAACTCTTCTGCAAATAAGGCTTCTGTTGATGTCCAATAAGGTGTATCAACTAAACCCTTAATTGGCGGAATGCTTGGTGTAGAGCCTGTTGCAATTAAAATGCGATCTGCAACCAGCTCTTCTTCACTACCATCAGACTTGTGAACTAGCAAGGTATTTTGATTTTTAAAACGTGCATAACCTTTAAGTAAAGATAGCGCGGGATTACTCTCTAAAATACGTTGATATTTAGCATCGCGTAGTTCTTCGACGCGAGCGTTTTGCTGATGTGCTAATAAGGAGCGGCTAAGTTGTGGCTGAATATTTTCTAAACCATCAAACGGGTTAGTACGTTGCTGATGCGCTAATTGCGCAGCACGGATCAATATTTTTGAAGGAACACAGCCGACATTTACACAGCAACCTCCGATTACATCGGCTCCTTCAATGATAGTAACTCTTGCTCCGCCTTCTGCTGCTTTAATCGCACTGGCAAAGGCCCCTGAACCACTACCAATAATGGCTACATGTAATTGTTCTGGCTGGATGTCATTTGACGAGCAACAACTATTCGTTGACATATTTTATTCCTCTTAAAAAGTTAAGCGGTACAAGTTTCATCATCACAGCGTTTATTCGCAGGAGAAACCATGTCCCAAATTGATACAGCAACCATTAGTCCTAGCCCCGTATAAGTAACGTATGAACTCCACCCGTACTGGAACCAAGGGTATAAAGAGAGTAAAACCAAAATGGGGCCAATTGAACCGATAAAACTACGGTGCCATTGACGATGGCTAAACCAGCCTAAGATATTCATTGCCAGCGCTAATACTGCAAACAGTGGTAACAACGTATTGATAAATACCCCTTCCCACTGACTAAGAAATCCCATCCCAATTGCCGCACCAAGACTAGCTATCGCGGGAAAACACATGGCGCATCCCATTGCCGAAACAAGTGCACCTATAGAGCCTGCTTTATCTCCGATACGCGTAACTAGTTCTAAGGGGCTAAACATTACTTATTTTCACTTTTTAAATTTGAAGGGTAGCCAGCGTTGGTAGTCGCTGCAATTAATGCATTGATGTTGGTTTTAGTGTCATCAAAAGAAACAACAGCTAGCTTAGGCTTGTAGGTAACTTTCGCATTTTCAACGCCATCAACATTTTCTAATGACTTTTTAACTGTGATTGGACATGTCGCACAGTTCATCGTTGGCACTTCCAGTGTAACTGTTTTTACTTCAGCAAAAGCACCAAAACTAGAAAGTGAAAGCAGTGCGGTTAATAATAATTTTTTCATAATTAGCTCCAAATTTTAAAATGTTATAAATTTCTTGATCTGTATATTAAGCAAACAAAAGTATCCAATAATTACTGGTCACTAAAATTGTCGCAACTATAGCGCTCAGCCAGAAAATGACTTTTCGTTGTTGCTGTTTCTTAGGAATTGCACAGGCCGTTCCCGGCTCACACTCTTCTACAGGACGGTAAATTTTCCAACCTGAGTAACCAAACAACAACACTACAAATGCGATAAATAATGGCCTATAGGGTTCAAATGCAGTTAAATTACCAATCCATGAGCCACTTACCCCAAGTAATAACAGGAGCAAAGGACCTACACAGCATACGCCTGCGCCTAATGCTGCTATGATGCCTCCTATCATTGGAAGGTTTGATTCTTTTTGATTCATATAGATACCTCATTAAGTGATAATGCAAGTGTATTGCATGTACCTAAGTACGGAGTCAAGGGTGATTTATAAAAAATTTATCTTTGATAATCTGCTACGACAGATACGGGGAATAAGCTAACTTGAATTAAGGCGCAGAAGTAAAATTGGATATGCTGTTTTAGTGGGAAATGGTAGTTAAGTGAATCATTTACTTCGGTTGCAACGAATCAATTATTGGGCAGTGGCTATCGTCATCATTATTTTGGCATTGTCCTAAATGTTCTTCCAAAGCGTGTTCTAACAACAACAAGTCAGCCATCTTTTTTTGTACTGCGATCAGTTTTTTATTAGCTAATTCTTGTACTTTACTACATGGACTATCGTTTAACGCAAGTAACCCTTCAATCTCATTTAGCGTAAAACCTAATTCTTGAGAACGCTTGATAAAATGTATTCTATTTACCGTTTCTTTCGGGTAATGTCTATAGCCCTGCATAGGCTTTGGTGGTTGTTTAATTAAGCCTTTGCGTTCATAAAAGCGAATTGTTTCGACATTTACACTCAGTTCTTTAGCCAACATACTTATGGTTCGTTTAGACACGTTATCAATTACCTTACTGACTTTTTGTTTACTTACTTTATATCTAATTAAAGTGACCATCAATGAATACCAGTTTAAACATCGCTAATTGATTTTGTTTTTTCTTCTATTAAATAAGTAAAGTTACCGTTGTTACAACAATATTAAACCACAACAATGTATGGTTTATCCTTTTTCATTATCAAAGTCCAAATTAGTGTTATTACATGCAGTTCTACATGAGTACACCCTAAAGATACTGTTAATATATCACAGGCAATTACGTAATGACACCACTTAAATAAACCTATATGATATGACACCATCTAAATAGACCTAATTAGGCAAAAATGTTCATAAGAGCATATTTACGAGCATCAACTTCTGAGCAAGATGCAAATAGAGCAAAAAGCTCATTAAAAAAATTCGTTTCTGGCTTCAGCAAACGAATTGCTTCTTTTTATATAGAAAATAAATCTGGTAATTCTTTAGATAGACCAGAGCTAATTCGTTTATTGGATGAATCAGAGTCCGGTGATGTTTTGTTAGTTGAATCAATCGATCGTTTAACAAGGCTAAGCCCTGATGATTGGAAAACTCTTGTAGCCTCAATAAATGAAAAAGGAATTAGTGTTGTTAGTTTAGATCTACCAACCAGTCATTTAACATTTGGCAGTTTTCCAAGTGATGATTTTATGAGATCAATACTTAGTGCTATTAATAATATGCTGTTAGAAATATTAGCGGCCAGTGCATATAAAGAATATCGAGAACGTGAACGTAAGCAAAAAGAAGGTATTGTAAAAGCACAGCAAAAGGGACTTTATCACGGTCGTCAGCCTGATTTAGAGGCTCATGATAGGATTGCCTCGTTTACTGAAGCTGGATTTAGTATTAATAAAACGGCTGAAGCAGTTGGAGTTAGTCGAAGTACGGTAATTAGAGTTAGAAAAAAGCTTAAAAATTTAGACTAAGGTTAATTTCGAGGGGATGGGCGCAAAACCCCATATTGCGCACCAAGCAATACGGTTGCGATTTGTGTTTTGTCACCAATTTCAGCAATAAAAAATAAGATTAAAGCTACTACAAACGCGCCATAGCAGTCATATTTGTGGCTGACTTCTTCATCCTTATCTGGAATAAGTAGCCAAAGACCCACTACAATAAAACTTGAATTCACTATCCAAGGTAAGTATTCCACGACAAAGTTCCCACTTAGCCAATCACCAAACCAAGCAGATAAACCATGATTAATAATTGTTGCAGCGAGAATACCTAAAATAAGCGCTATTTTATTATGAAAGCGGGCTGCTAAGAGTAAAGATAAAAGTTGGGTTTTATCGCCTATTTCAGCAAGAGCGACAGTAACGGTAGAGGTTAAGAAAATATCCATAAATTTTAGTCTTTTGGCGGGAAATATTAAACCGAGGCAAACAACTATCTCCCGCCATGAGGATAGTGTCTACCTAGGTCTTGCCGATAATGCTTGTTACAACATTACAAACTTACCATGCACATGAGGTGCAATTATGTTGATAAGTTTACTCACTAATGAGCAGGCTACTCCCCTAAGAGGGTGGCTATTTTCCCACAAAGTAAAATACCAGTAAATATTTAATTATAAGTTTTACCGATGAGTATCTATAAAGTTGGACAAGTTAACGCTGCCACTACACAAGCATATTAAGTCAAAGCCGTTAATCTTCATCAGGGCATCTCATTTTCGACCATATGTTTAAAGCAAAAAGTATACGTTTTAATAACTAGGCTAATTACCGCTTCAAATCACTTACAGTAATAGAAGTTTGTAAGCGATTTCTCGTTGTTTAAGAAATTTACCTAATAAAAAACATAATTATTTTTAGAGTGTAATTACGATAATAAATTTCAATAGGGGCGCTATATTTAATCATAATTCAATAGCTTATCAATGTTTTGGGAATTCTCAATTTGAGTAAGTAGCACTGTTCAAGTAAAGGCTAGAAATTTAACCTTCTTTATCGTGTGTTAGTATAATTTTTATAACAATTAGCGTCAGTACTATCGCTGGGATTATCCAAATAAAATCAGTCATATTGTTCTGCCTTAAGGTGGGAGCTTTTTTTAACCTTAATGATTTTTATTATTTTTGCAAATTTAGCCTACATAAACGTGATTTTCTATTTTTACCCACCGCTTGGCCCTAGTTAATTTCAGGACAATTAACGAGGACAAATAATGAAAAATACTAAATCTCAATTCATTCGACAATACGTTCGAGCCAGTAGATCTCCGTGGGATGACTGCTCTACAATTTTATTGTTAGCAGATGTAGTTAATGAACAAACATTAGAGTTAAATTTCAATAATTATATCTATTTACATAGAGATAGTGTTGGAAAAATACTTGGAATTAGTATTTCAAATAGTTTGTTAGAAAAAAATCCGAGTTTTGAAAATCGATATTTAGAAGGAGTTGATATGGTGCTTTTTTTACTTATCTACATAGAGCAAATAACACAGTTTTGTAAGCTGTTCTCTGAGGAGTTCCAGCAAATATTTATGCAAACGCCAACGACATTTTTTGCAGCAGCAGAAAGTGATTGGGTCGATATTATCGACAATGCATAACCCCCTAAGCAGGCTTCGGTCTGCTTTTTTTATAAGAATTTTTTGTAAACCGATTTAAATACCCATGCCTGATTATTACCTAATAATGAGTTATCGATTTTGATAACAAACCACACAAGGAAAGTTAAGTATGGAAAATACATACGTATCAACATTGGATTTTTTAAATTTATTACACACCTTTAGTCGGGTAATCACCGCAAATGACCACCAGATTAATTTATTAGAATTGCGCAGTGATAATGCGAATTTAGATGAGCTGTGGGAGGTTATTGGCCCTGAAATTACAGCGAATAAAACACTAAATGAGTTTGCCATGCGAAAGTTTACTTACGAGCTTATGCATGCTCTGATTAGCGACCCAATCGAGCGCGTGGTTTTGCCCTGCGACTTTGAAGATGATGTTTTTGCTTAGTGTTAAATCAGAAATAATTAGCAGTTGAACTAGGTCATAATAGTTATTTTCAAAATCAAAATACAGCCTAATCATGTCTCCCCAAATATGCCGTGAATCATTATTTGCTGATTCGCTGCCCTAACTGCAATAGCGTTTAATAGGGCATTTTACTCAGTTACTGAGTATCAAACCTGGGAGGAGGTCCTGCGCAAATACAGGATTTCGTTACGGTGTCTCAAAAGCGCAGTCATTGTAATCATGTTTGGCAAGGCGCATAGGTCAAATGCAAAGGGGAGGTAGATACGTCTACCTCCCTTTTGCGTATTTCAGTTAGTTCACTCAGTAGCCTCATTACAAATCATAGTGGCGTGGTAAAAAATAAAAAATAATTAATTTATTTTTTAACCGTCAAAAATAAATTTATAAAAAATAAAAAGTGGTGAATGTGCATCTATTTTTATTTTTTTCTATTTTAATACTTTTAGAGGCTGTTATCTTATTGAAATTAAATAAAATATTTACTGTTTTGGTGGGCAATTTATATGTTTATTGTGGCACTTTATACGAAATGAGTAGGCAATTTATACGGTTTAGGGGGACATGTATGCTGTGAATAAATAAAAATTTTATTTATCAAAAAACTTACCGAAATTTCTTTTATTGGTTGGGCCGCGGTTAGCATAACAGCATAAACTTGAAATGAGGTAGAGAAATGAGCAGTAAAAATTCTCCAAAAATTGTTTTCGCTAATAAATTATTACATGCGGGTTATTCGCTAGAGGTTAATGAGCAGCGATTAATAAATCTAGCGTTGTCTAAAATTAATTCCAAAAAGTCTAACCCAGGAAAAATTGTGATTTATCCAACGGAATATGCCAAGTGTTTCGGTCTGAGTAAGCACAGCGTTTATGAGCAGCTGAGCGCAGCTGCAGAGTCACTAAGAGATAAATCTGTAAGCATTTTAGACGATAGCGGGCAGTCGCTTTCAATCCCTTGGGTGAGTAGCGCTAAATATGAAAAGCTGAAAAATCAGGGCTCATTCATTAATATAGAGTTTTCAAAAGAAATAGAGCCCTATATTTTTAATATAGAGGGTAATTTCACAGAGTTATTTTTTCATAACACAGTAAAACTTAACACGTTAGCATCATTTCGGTTGTATGGACTCCTAAACGAGGTGCGAAATTATAAAAATTACAAACGACGGGGCTCTGTAGTTATGAATTTACAACTACCAGAGATGAAAAAGAAGTTGTTTTTATCTGAATCATATGAAGCATGGCGGGATTTTAAAAATCGCGTACTGCTACCTGCTATAGAAAAAATTAATGCCCACACAGATTTATGTGTAACTTTTCAGCCAAAAAAAATGGGTAACTGTATTACTGCCATCGAGTTTTCATACATCCCTCAATCCGACGGTCAGCACATAGCAAGGCCGAGGTTAGCTCGTCGTCCTAAGGTCAAAAAGGGCTCGCATGAAGAGGGGGTATGGGCTCGGGTAAACCTCAATCGATTAGGAGGCTATGAGCTATCAAACCAAAACGAAAACCCCACTTTTAGATTGGCAAAAGCAGATATAAGGCGTTGTGTAGAATATGCAAAAATTCTTGGTGACGATAAAGCTAAGTCGTATTACTCTCATCAATTACGCAACTAAAATAATCATAATGTCTCAATGTTTATGCTACTGCATTACGAGTAAAACATTTCATTAATTTCTTCACACAATTTAGTACGGTATATTATTGAGGCACGCAGCAGCTCAGCATCACTTTCACTGAGAAGTGGTGCTCGTGTTTTTTTGTCATAACGTTCAGGTAGTTCCGTAAATAGCTGCTCATGTAATCGTTTTATATCATCAAAAATTTTGACCGACTGAGAGAATAAAAAAATCTTACTGTAATCGCTTTTTTTTAACGAGGCCAAATATTTTAGCAAAATGACTTGTCGTGCAGTTTTGTTTTTAAACGAATGCTCAATCTCAATTGCTGCAACAGAGCCATCTAGGAGTCGTACAGCACCATCTACCGTTCGTGTATCAGATAGGTTATTAATACGTTTAAATTCAGGCTCGGTAATGAATCCACTCCACATTGGGGCGTACGTTTCATCACTGTGATAATTGTGTATACCGCGCAGCATGACAAATGCGTTAATTAGATTATGCATTATATTATTTTGATTGAACTGCAAAGAAGGATTTTTGTTGCTCCTAAAATGCACGTCGATGCCCATTAATTCCTCTGCGAATTTGGCAGCAGTATAGGTAGGCACATAGACGCGACCATCTGGACTGCGGTGTGTTTTTACTACACGCAGTAAACCATCTTTTTCTAGCCTGTTTAGGTGTTCCAACGCGAGGCGATGATTAATGCCGTAGAGCCAACGCACAATGCCTGGTGTAACAATAGAAAACCGAATTGCAATAAGCACCGAAAGCTTGGCTCTATTAACGCCTTTTTGATGATTATTTGCGCCTGCACAATACCGCATATCAATATCAAAAAAACGAGGGTAGAGAGTATGAAGTGGGTTGTTCGTTTCTAAATATTTTGTTTGTTGCGACGTCAATTCACAAATCCTTTTGGTGAGTTAATTATTAAAATTAACTAGTACCGCAACATAAAAATTATCATCTTTTTATAATTATATTGCCGTTTTTCATTCCGAGATGCTTTAACAGCATGCACGTAATGATTGTTGCGATAATTATCGCAACAAAGCCGCTTCCAGCGGATGGCCTCGTCGCTGCGCTACTCAACCATAGGGCCTAAAACGCCCGTAAGCTCTGGTGTTGCTCCGCAACGAGCTGACTCGACGCGCTATCGCGCTAGCGTTTTAGACCCAGCGCGAATGTACGAGCTACGCTCCGTACTAACCGCCATACTGCCGCGCCTGACAATGCAATGGGTGCCCCATAATTTGCATTTTTCATCTGCTGTAATTTTCTACGAAAATAGATGGTTCGATATCAATTTGTGCCAAATTGATATCGAATTTCGCTGATGCGAAACACTATCGCGGTTAGTACAGACCAGCTGTACATTCGCGCTTTCTCCATGTGTTTACGGCTTCGCCTACAACACATTACGCGCTTGTTGGCCTCATTCTGAGACGCTTTTTTTGCAGTTTTTCGTGCCGAAAAATGCGATCTTAAAACCTATCTTTCAGACAAAAACCGCCTTCAAATTAAACTAATTAATAAAGTTTTTTAGAAAATAATAAGGGGTTTTTACTTAATAAAATTAGGTGAAGTAAGGGAAGGGCTAATTACTTAATCCAAACTGTTTGTTGCTGAGCTGCGCAGTCAAACGAGTTTGTTTTTTATCACGAAATCATTAAATTGTGAAGTTGTAATTAATGATTAATAAGGTTTAAAAAATGAAAGATGACGTTACTGATATTGCTATTAATCCAACAACAGGACTACCTATCACAAATGCGAGCGCTAATATCGTTGATGTTGGCAGCAATGTGGTGGGCCAATCTAATAGAGTAATGACTGTTTATGAGATTGAAGAATCGATAACGGACTCTATAGAGCACGATTGTTTTGATGCATTTGACTCGTTTGATGACGGTTTTTGATGCCCATAATTTTGAAAGCAATTAGTCGGTATCGAATAGAAGTTGTCTATTCGATTATTGCATTTAGTGGCTCAGCGTTACTGTTTTTACAGTTCCAATCCACTGAAAACTTCGCTTGGTTTATCGCTCTAAGTTTTTTTTGTACTAAAATGATAACAGGTATCTATAACTACGAATATTATCGAAAAAGTAATACCCCAAACATGAAGGTCATGCTTAAGCATCTCCTTATTAAATTTGTATAACTCTTGTTTATTTGTCCTAAACACAAAGCGCCCTGATTTTATAAAAGCGCTTTTTTGTTGAAAGCATTGATTAGACTATCACCAGATAAAAAAGATTAAGGTTTATATAAAAATGAGTTTTCATATACCTCTGCTTACGCAAAGGTTAAAAATTAGTAGTTAAAAGTGCTAACTAAATTTTGTTTACTACGGTATTTGCCGCTCCCCCCCGTCAAAGCGGGTACCAAACTTAGTAACACGACGGGCTAACTAATTTTTATGAACTAATTGTATCTTTTTATTTATCTCCATTTACTACGAAGACTGCAGAGGAATAGCATTGTTACCTTCCTATGATTCGAACTTTAAATTCTCCTATTTATAATACAAGCCTATTATTTTTTAATGTTTTTTAATGTTTTTTAATGTTTTTTTCAAAGAAGATAGTGGTTTTTATTGCTAAAAGAAAAAGTACCTTCTCATACTTGCATCTACAAAGCATCCCTATTTTTAATAGCAATTTATTACTAATTATAACTCAAAAAAACGCGACCTTTGCGGTATGATAAGCTGATAATTTATATTGTTATTTTTGCCTAGGAGAGGTTCCTTGGACTCAGCATATAAAAAGCACACTATTCAAAAAAACAGTCTTAGCACTTCCAATAGTGCATAACTAAGCGATATTAAGTCTGTAATTGTGGAAGCGCGCCCATGTTAGGCAAACAGTCAATAACACAATGGCACATGCGTATTGGCAAATTGGACGTTTAATTATAGACGATGAACAGCTAGGTAATACTCGATACTGAGTGATCGAAAACAACTTTTTGCAGCAAAATATTTAGCTCACCTTCCCACTGAAGAGGAGCTTCGCATAGAGCTACAAAAAGGGCGTGAGCGCGTTCAAGCACAGCTAAGTAAGCAGCAAGAATAAAACAAAATATAATAATGGAATAACCAATAAGCTACTGATATTTAATATTTTCATAGCAACCCGACAGTTAAGATCATAATTTCCACATTGTGGAAAAACTAAAGTCACAACGCGTAAAGGCGATTGATCATATATTCTATTTTGTTAAGTTGAGTATTTTTTACGGTGAGGTTTTTTAACTTCTTAATTTTTACTAGATGATCACTAGCGACTATAAAAGGTAAATGCGCGTGGCGTAAAATACTGGGTCTGTTATCTATGAACGAAATGTTCGCCATAGGCGCTGGTGTTAGGGGCCTTTTTATTTTAATTAGCTCATCTTTTTTACGCAGTGTTACCAGATGAAGTTCTTGGCCAACAAAGTAACACCACTCACTCTTTGTTACCCCTTTGGGCGGGTGTTTCATACTATTATTCAGATAATCACACATTTTTTCATAGGTAAAACATTTAACGCTAAATTTATTACACCAACTAAAACTAATTTTTCTTGCGTTTACTAGTGGAGATAATATATGTCTGTAAACCTGTAAAGTAATAGCATTAGGAGCTACAGATTGTATAACTTCTCGTTTTTTCTCTGCTGTAATTTTTGATGAAGAAATAGCCTTTTTTATATTATCTTTATGGATATTACAGTTTTCTATAAATGAAGTGAGTTTAGCTGTGTGTTTTTCTTCTACAATTAATACTCTCGGTAATCTAAACGGGTACTTAGCATTACTTTTTGCTACTGGATTAAATTGTTTATATGAGCTGATTATTTTGGTTTGTGCGGTAAAACCACTAATCTGGGATAGTTCTATTGGTTGATTATCTGCGACGGTGGGAGGCGATGAATATACTTATGGGATAATAGTACAATTAGCGCTAAGGGGTTCAATGCTATGCAACTCCTGATAAAAGTTATCAGTTAAATTTTTAAGGGCTGTAAAGTTCAAATCAACGTGAGTAAACAAATCCATTTTATACCATCATACTTTGTTAATATAACGCAACTATACCTTTACTAATGATTGCTCGTATCGAATAAAAGCTTATCATGGCAAAGGTTGTTATCGCCTGCAAATAAGTATGATGGTATAAATAATTACTTTATACAAATAATTTATCTAATACAGTTTTATCTATTTCTCGCTGCTCTGTTTTAATGTAGATCTCAGTTGTTTTTATACTAGAATGCCCCATTAGCTTTGAAATATGCTGAATATTAGCGCCATTACGACTTAACCAGGTTGCATACGAACGCCTAAGCGAATGAGGAGTTATCCCAGCTGATACCAAACCATATGTCTTACATAGTAGGTATATAGATTCTGAAGAAAAGTGCGGAATCTCATCTGTATTGTTTATGCTTACACTTTTATGAAGTTCGCCAGATTTATAGACTCGTGTAAATACAGCACCTTCCTTATAGCCACGTATAACCATCCATTCCTTTAGTGCTCTCATCGTTATGGGATGAATAGCAACGGTGCGTTCTTTTCCGCCTTTACCATCAAAAGTTATTTTATTACCGATTAAATCAATTGCACTTAACTTTAATTTAGCTAATTCAAACCGGCGTAAACCGCAGCCGATGAGTAAATGAAACATAGCCTGATCTCTGACTTTTTTTGTATTAGTAAGTGCGAGCACCTCTATTGTATTTAGCAACTGTGCAAAATCACTTTGCGATAAGGTAGCGTGCAGCTTTTTTTTCCCCAGCATAGGTGGCTTAACTGATTTAACTCGCTCCCAATGTAGTGAATTTATTTGACCCAGCAGAAAAGCTTCTCTCAAAACACTTTTTGTAATAGATAAGTAAAGGCCTATCGTTTCATAAGATAAACCCTTATCTTTTAACAGGGCGACCAAACTATTCAGTGTATTCCTATCGAAGCGTGCCCAGTTAATACTGTAGTAATTACTACGGCCTAACTTTTGTGCAATTGAATGGAGTACACGTAATGCCGTACTTTTTGATGATACAGCCCTAAGAGAGTTTATATATGCATATACAGGGCATTCGTCATTTTGAATAACTAGGGGCATTTTTTGCTTAAGGGGTGTTAATGTTTGAGATTTTAATAAGTGTTCAAAACGTGTTTTGATAAATAGCCTCCTTATTTACGCCTGTATATATTGGGATAAGTTAAGTGTAATTCATTTTTCTTTAAATAACTAACGTAAATGTTTATTTACGTTAGTTATTATTATGTTAAATTGATAGATTTTATGCTTTCACTTACCAATAACACCTATTAATTTGGGGAAGGGCGATAGTGGTTTTTTAAATTACAAAAGTATCTAATCTCATTAAATGACTTTTGTTAACTCAAAATGTTAATCTGCAAACATCTGTTTAATGGATTCAAAGTACAGTATATGAAAACCTTATTTACAATATTAACCTTTCTGTTTTTGTGCAGCTTTAATTCATTTTCTAACGAAGAATGCCAGTCTTGTCATCAACAAACCCGTGATTGGAAACAATCAGACCATGCAAGTTCAATGGCTTTAGCCAATAAAGATACGGTGCTTGGTGATTTTAATGATATAACCGCGACCCACTTTTCTCAAAAAGCCGTTTTTTATAAAGAAAAAGATACCTTTTTAATTGATTTGACCGAGCAAGGTACTAAAAAACGTACACCGTAAGTTATGTTTTTGGCTTTGACCCACTGCAACAGTATTTAATTGAAGTTGAAAAAGGCAAATACCAAGTATTTCCTTTTGCATGGGATAGCCGCGATAAATCACTAGGCGGCCAGCACTGGTATGCCAATTACGCTAACGAAGATGTAAAATCTAACGCTCGTCTCCATTGGCTACAACCTCTACAAAACGGGAACGGCATGTGTGCCGATTGCCATTCAGATAATTTAAAGCGTAATTTCAATAGTGAAAGGAGCGCTTTGATACGCACTTTTCAAACATAAATGTGGGTAGTAAATCGTCCCACAATGAGATTACTGATGAACATAAAAGAGGGGATAAGCCACAAACCCCTTGATGTGCTTTATTTTGATTAATCATAAGTAACTATTAATTCAAATTTTGTTAAAAAATAAGCTTAAGGTTCATTTCGAGGGGATGGGCACAAAACCCCTTTTAATAACCTAGGTATTATTGCGAATTATACATTTGCTGATGGTGAAGCGCTGTACCGTAATGTGGGTATCTCAGGTGTTAATCAATATAAATCGTTCCCAGGGCTTTCAGAACATTCTGGTAACTTTACAATATATTACGATTCTGACTCATGGGGCGCACGTGTTGCAGCCGCTTGTAGAAGTGACTATATTGCAGCGGTACAAGCGGGTAACGGCGATGAAGACGAAAACGGTTTTCATGGCAGCACATACATAGATGCATCCGCTTTTTATCAAGTAAATGAAAAGTTAAAGCTCACTATAGAAGCCAGTAATTTAACTAATGAACGAGAAGAGCAATATTCAGACTCAAATGATCGTCTATACAATACAACAATTAACGGCCGTACTGTCTATTTAGGTGCGAGTTACCGCTTTTAAGATATTTCTAATCGGATAAATCTATTATAGAGCCATACCGCAGTGTGGCTCTATGTGACTCACTACCATATGTAATACACTTCTTAATGCCGCTAAATTAGTACTTACTGAAAAATTTACAGTTATTAACGGGTATAAAATAACCGCCACAGTTTACTGAGAGTGAGTATCACGATAAAAAAGCTTGCTTTTAAGACTCAGTAAAATTTGCTTGGAGCTCTTGCTCATCTAGTACCTTGGCTTTTTCCGTTATTTTTTTATTGTGCTTATTCAAGGATAAGATTTCAGCACAGAATGAAACTGAGGGGCAAAGCTCGTATTTATAGTCAACAATATTACCTTCATCATCCTTTATATTATCGATTTCATAGCTATCTAAAATATCGGCCTCAATCAGGTCCTTCATCGTATTAGCCATATCTCGACGAATAGCTGTTAGTCGTGATTTTTTTATATCTTCACTGTCGATGGAGCCAAACTTTATCATGGTTTTTTTTAGTAAAAAGTGATGCGTTTTGCCTACACTTGCATAGCGAAACATATGATAAAGCCTCAAAGTTAGCCATCTGGATAAAGTTCTTTTAAACGATTGAGCACGATTAAAATAAAACCCTCTATAACCAATAGACTCTATCTGCTGCGACATAAACTCATTTAATACAGCAAGACACTTAACAGTTGATTTTCCTTGCTGACCACTAAAATGAATAGAGCTTAAATAATTCATTTTAGACTCACTATAATGCTGCTCTCCCGCTTGATTGGTCACTTGGTATTTAAAGTTGAGTTCACTGCCCTTGAGTATTTGAAGTGCTTGCTTTATTTCTGCAAATGATAGGGTTTGATTAACAGACTTCAGCTCGTTAGCTATTTCTTTAATAGAAAAATATACCGCATATCTGTCGCCCATTTTTCCGGAAATTTTTGCTATTTTACCTTGGCTAGCTAAACGAATAAGTGCCCTTTCTACTTTTTCTTCTCTATCTGAGGGCCAAGCAAAATAATCTTCGTCTTTTCCCACAATCAGCGCAGGGGCTATTTCCAGTTTGCCTTCATACGTAACCCCTTCTAACTTATCAGAAATACTTCGTGATACAACAACGCGATTAGGCGCTTCACTAATTTTTACCAGTTTACGCTGATTACGTATAAAACGAGACCACAAGTCATACGCATTAAAAGTGTTTGAAATAGAGTTTTCAAAGCCCGACAACGTACTTTGATTATCAATGAAAAGTGACAATTGCTCGACTTGATTTGCATTTTGAATTGTCTTAATTTCGTTTTTAATAGTATCAGGAAGATTACTCAACGAAATGTACTTTGTGGCCATTAAGCAAAACCCTGCTTATTATTATATTTATCCCCTAGGTTCTCATAACCCATAGATTACGGCAACTATGAAACATAGAGGAAAATTGATCTGAGTGTAATAAAAACCTAAATACAATTTAACAAAATGAGTTTATGAGTTATCAATATAGATTTTTTATTTTTAAGCTGCTTTTTTTACTCTAGTTTCAGAGGTCTACTTGTTAATTTCAGTAAGCATCTATAGCACTAACATAGAGGAAAACTGATCTATACTGCATAATAGAAACTTGAAGCTTCTTCTGTTATTGGTTTTTACCTAATAAACAATGATGTGTTTAATTTAAGACATCTACTTCATATGTAATTAAAGAACATAGAGGAAATCTGAACCTCTTTACTCAAGCACATCCCTATACCAAGCGTTCAGAATTAACTTGCTTAACCTTCCCTCTTTCGCAATCAGTTTTTATACATAGAGGAATATTGATCTGTAACTCTTTTAAAAAATAATATTAGGAAACTTAAGCTAATAAAATAATATCCATAATGCCCTACGACTACTTCTATGGGAGTCTCAAACATAGAGGAAAATCGATCTGGATTAATTATCATCGAACACCCAACATAGAGGAAAAGCGATCTAAGCTGATTTTGTAACCCTCAAATTTATCACCTAACTTAACCGTTTAAATATAAATCGATGATTTTTGCTAACTAGACCTAAATTTAAGCATAGAGGAAAATTGATCTGTGATAATTTGGCTGATAACAAATTACATAGAGGTAAAGTGATCTGAGGCTAATTAATTTAGGAAAAATAGTTTCACTATCATAATGCTGTATTGACTATCTACGGTAATGAAATAGCTATAAATAGTTGATGAAAGCCTACCTTCGAAATAAATTCATATGGTTATGGTAAAACTCAATAAAATACATTGATACTGGATAAATTAGAAAACTCTTGTGGATAAGCGTTATTTTACCTAGTTAAATAACGATCTCAGCATAATGGAGATCAGATCTACACCATGTTTTTAGGTCAAAAGAAGTTGGCTTATGGGGATAACATCGAATGCAAACATAATGGAAATCTGATCTAAAACACATATTTGGGGGTAAGTGTGTTTATAACTTGTGTGTAATTATATGATTTTAAAGAATACATAGAGGAAACCGGATCTAAAACATAGTGTAAACATGATCCATACATAGAGGTTTATTGATCTACAAAAGTAATTAAAGCATTGTAAATTCAATAACTTATAAAAATAACTTACCCTCTAATCTTATACCTATTATTTAACTATATTAACCTTACTATTATCCTTAAGAGTAAATTACGTATAAGCTAGCATTATTTCTTAATGATAAAAAAGTATATAGGAGCCATCGTATCTAGAAATGGTATATTTACTAAGGCAGCTACTAAACAACGCACCCTGTCTCATAAATCATAAGCGAGATAAGTCGTTAAATATATTTAAATATCAAATTAAACCTCATAATTTCATTAAAATGAGTGGCTTAGAAGCCCAGTAGTACTAATTCAAAGGTCAAACAATTCAAGGCTTTAATCAAATATTAATAATAAGGTATGTTGTTCTCTCAGGTTAAATTTACACCTATATGTTAGGTATATAGACAAAGTGAAGTCTAAATTGTGCGGTTATTCCTTATAAATATGCAATAATGTAACATTATGCCAATAAGGCATTGTCCAATGTAATTAGACCAGAGCAAAGGTGATGAAGATGGGAAGCAAGCTTTGCTTAGTTTTACTTAACACTCTAAGTTACAAACCTTGCTTGTATAGCGATGAAGTAACTCCTAGCTTGAATGAACTTTAATCTGTAAAGATCAACAGCCCTATTTAGCAATTCTCATTTTAATCAACTTACCTTAAGGTTTATTTAAGTTTCGCTCGTTAGATTTAAATTCTGAATATAAACAAGTTTAAACGAGCGAGCTTATGCAGTTAGCCCACATTTCTACATCATTAGATTTAACACAAAATAAAAGTCAGTTTATTAGTGCTCGTATTAATGATGCGCATCGGAAAAATCTCGAAAATACAGTGAAAAAAGGTTTTTTAGTTGCGTATAACGCTAAGCTTACTTCTTTTATGCCACTACTTTGCCAATATGTTACCGAGCAAGGAAAATGCACGTTAGGGCTAAGGCAAGCAACTTCGCCATTGTTTATTGAGCAATATTTAGCATCACCCGTTGAAGATTTTTTAGAGGAAAGCATTTCTCGCAATAAAATTTTTGAACTTGGTAATCTTTGCTCTACAAATCGTAGGGCAACACTTGCGCATTTTATTATTGTTAACGAGGCTCTGCAAAGTGTAGGGGCAAAACAGTTAGTGTTTTGTGCAACCAACAAAGTGCGTGCTTTATTGCGCTTACTGGGTGTTACGTGTACTGAAATTGCACTTGCTAGCAGCTTTGTAGTTGAGAACCCATTAAAGTGGGGCAGCTATTACGCTAACCAACCAACAGTATGTATTGTGAGCTTAGAGCAAGCTCATCAACAAGTATTAAATACCCCAATGCTTTATAGTTTAATGCAGCAAAACCACTCAAATATCAATTCGTTGGTAAACGCATTGGTGAATGTATGAATTACTATAATACACATTCAGTATCGCCATTAATTATTGCCCATAATAAAGATCTAACACGTGAAATTAACAGTGGTGAATTTAACCAGCAAATACAAAACGTAGTAACAGTACTACAAAGCTTTAACGGCAAATGTATCGCTTATAAGCTCGATAATACGCCAGCTTGGCTTGTTATTGATGCCGCTGCTGCGGTTTCTAATAAAGTGGCTGTGCCAATTGCTCACTTTTTTAGTGAACAACAGACCCAATATGTACTAGCACAATGCGGCGCTAATTTATTTATTAGTGACACGGTAACCCCTTTATTTGGGGAGCCGACTGCATCTATTACTTTATTTGAGCTTTACACATTATATATTTACGAAATCGTTGTAGCTAAAGCCGTCAGTTATTTTCCAGAAACTCAAAAAGTAACATTTACGTCAGGATCGACTGGGCAACCAAAAGGCGTGTGTTTATCTGCAAAGAGTCAAATGCAGGTAGCTCAATCTCTGTGCGATAAAATTAACATTAAAAAGCCTGTTCATTTGTGTTTATTACCGCTTGCTGTATTGCTTGAAAATATAGCCGGTGTGTATGCCCCTTTAAAAAGTGGCGGTACAGTGCATTTAATGCCGTTAAATGAATTAGGCTTTGTTGGTACTGCATTAAAACAGCCCGCACAGCTTATAGCTGCTATTGATAAAGTTAAGCCAAATACGCTTATTTTAGTGCCTGAACTATTAGCATGCTTAGTTACTTTTGCAGAAGATGGTTGGCAACCGCCTAGTTCGTTACAGTTTATTGCAGTAGGTGGTGCGCTTGTCAGCGAAATGCTAATACTAAAAGCGCGAAGCTTAAACTTACCGGTGTACCAAGGTTATGGACTTTCTGAGGCAGCATCTGTCGTTAGTTTAAATGCACCCACAAACGATAACATCCACAGTGCCGGCTCTGTGTTACCTCATATTCAAACCAAAATTGAAAATGGTCAGCTTTTTATAAAAGGCGATTTGTTTTTAGGTTACTTAAACCATCAACCTCACAACAAAAAGCAGTGGTATGCGACCGGCGATCTAGTTGAGCAGCGTCAAAATACCTTATTTATTAAAGGAAGATTAAAAAACCTAATTATTACCAGCATGGGTCGCAACATCAGTGCCGAGTGGCCTGAATCACTATTACTCAGTCAAAGCGGTATTTTACAAGCGGTTGTGTTTGGTGAGGGGCGACCTTTTCTGAGTGCCATTATTTACGCCGATACAAAGCTAAGTAACCCTGTGTTAGCGCAATACATTAACGAAATTAATAAACAACTACCCGACTATGCTCGAATTCAAAAGTGGCATCGTTTAGCTGCCCCATTAAGTGTGCAACAAGGATTATTAACAACAAATAATCGCCCAAAACGAGATGCCATAAGTAAGCAGTACCATGCTGTGTTTGAGCAATTTTACCGACTTGGAGAAGTAATTAATGAGTGATTTTTTTAACACCCTTAAAGAGCAAACTAAACAAGAGCAAAACTACCTGCTTGCAGCGCCGATTATCCAGCGTGTTTTTAAAGGCGAAGCATCACTTGAAGAATACGCCTCGTTTTTAGCGCAAGCGTATCACCATGTGAAGCACACTGTGCCATTAATGATGTCGGTTGGTGCACGATTAACCGACGATCAAGAATGGTTGCGCGAAGCCGTTGCAGAATATATTGAAGAAGAGATTGGTCATCAAGAGTGGGTACTTAATGATATTGCAGCCTGTGGTTTTGACAAAGAAACAGTACGGTGTAGTCAGCCGCACTTTGCTACCGAAATGATGGTGTCGTATGCGTACGATTCCATTGCACGTAAAAATCCGTTGAGCTTTTTTGGCATGGTGCATGTGCTTGAAGGCACTTCTATAGCACTTGCTGATGGCGCAGCTTCAAACATTGCAAATGCTGTAGGCTTACCTAAAAAAGCATTTAGTTATTTAACCTCTCACGGCGCGCTTGATGTAGAGCATGTAAAGTTTTTTGAAAACCTTATGAACCAAATAACAGACGAGGCGGATCAACAAGCCATACTTCATGGTGCAAAGCGCTTTTATCGTTTATATGGCGATATATTTCGTGGACTCGATGACGAACCATTTTTTAAAGCACGTGCACAAGGCCAATTGGCATGAGTAGTTCTTTATGTGTATTAACTGGTGCAACAGGCGGAATAGGGCAAGCGATTGCTAAAGCCCTATATGCAAAAGGGTGGAAGTTACTGCTTGTAGGGCGAAATACCCAAGCCCTTGAAAAACTGCGCAGTGCATGCCCAGACAGTGAAATATTTACGGGCGATTTAACCGACGATACAACACGTATTAACCTAGCAATAAAAGCCAAGCAACTCGGCGGCGTTAAATTACTTATTAATAATGCAGGTATAAATACAATGCAAAGCCTTGAGCACACAAGTAATGAGCAAATAGATAATATGCTCATTACTAATTTGTCGGTGCCTATTAAATTATGCCAGCTATTTTTAGGGCAGTTAGCGTATACCAAAGGCACCATTGTTAACGTGGGATCATCGTTTGGCAGTATTGGCTACCCGTTTCAAACGCTTTATTGCGCCAGTAAATTTGGTTTACGTGGTTTTACTGAGGCATTATCACGTGAGTTGAATGGTTCAGGCGTTAAAGTGACCTATTTAGCACCAAGAGCAACAGATACATCTATTAATAGCAGTAAAGCGCGGGCAATGAATAAAGAGCTCGGCAATAAAATGGACTCGCCAGAATTAGTTGCTCAAGAGTTATTAGTACTTATAAGTTCAAACCAAATAAGGCGCTTTGTTGGTTTTCCTGAAAAATTATTTGCACGCATAAATGGCGTATTCCCAAGCGTTGTTGATAACGCTATTGCAAAGCAACTACCTAAAATTAAACGTTTTTTAAGTTAACAAACACACAAGGGCAAAATTATGTATAAATTTACACTCGCATTTTATTTAATACTAACCTCTGTATTTGCGACTGCAGTACACGCAGATGAAGCGCAAGACTTAACCGATATTCAACAAAAGTGGGCAATTGCTAATTACGAACTTGAAGACGATGCACAAATAGACGCGTTTACTCAACTAAGTGAGCAAAGTGCACTATTTGTTAAAAACTATCCAGGTTCGGCGCAGACACATATTTGGAATGGCATTGTGTTAGCCAGCTTTGCTGGCGCAAAAGGGGGCTTGGGCGCACTTGGTTTAGCAAAAGAAGCAAAAGCGTCACTCGAAAATGCACTTTCAATAGATGGCACTGCATTAAATGGCTCAGCTTACGCAAGCCTTGCAACGCTTTATAGCAAAGTACCTGGCTGGCCAATTGGTTTTGGTGATGACGACAAAGCTGAAAAATTATTTAAACAAGCGCTCGCTTTTAATCTCGAAGGCATTGATACTAATTACTTATACGGTGAATACTTGTATGACGAAGGCGATTATAAACAAGCTAAAGCACGACTACTCGTAGCACAAGCTGCTGGGATTCGTGATACTCGGGCAAAAGCAGATAAATATCGTCAACAAGCAATAAGTCAGCTATTGGCAAAAGTAGATAAAAAATTAAAAAGATAAACACATAATGCATTTATTACTCGTTGAAGATGATCATTTAGTGGCGCAAGGGCTTATCCGCTCTTTGCGCCAAGAGGGCTACAGCGTAGAGCACAGTGGCACTGTAAAATATGCCTTGGAGTGCCTTTCTAGTGGTGAGATTGAACTTGTTATTCTCGATTTAGGATTGCCTGATGGCGATGGCTCGCAAGTTTTAAAGCATATTAAAGCACAAAAAAAAGTTATACCAGTGGTTATTTTAACTGCTCGCGGCAGTATTGATGACAAAGTCCAAGGGCTAGATATGGGAGCAGACGATTATCTTGCAAAGCCGTTTGACCCTGCTGAGTTATTTGCTCGATTACGTGTAGCAAGTCGGCGTATTAACCAAACACAATCAAGCTTATTGCGCTGTGGTGATGTAGTAATGGATTCCTCTGCTCATACAGTTAAGCTAAGTGGGCAGTCACTTACACTACCTCGAAAAGAATACATGCTTTTAAAAGCGTTAATGGAAAATCAGGGAAGGGTGCAATCAAAACAACAACTCGAAAACAAACTTTATCAATGGGGTGAAGAAGTTGGCTCTAATACCATAGAGGTGCATATTCACCATCTTCGTAAAAAATTCCCTAGCGATTTTATTAAAACCTTACGTGGTATTGGATATGTGGTTGGTAAGCGTTAGAGTGTGTTTATATTTCGAGGTTGAAAATGTCTATTCGTAAACGCCTGACCTTAATTTTACTTTCAATGATGGTGCTTACTTGTTTTTTAGCATTAGTAAAAGGCTACCAAAAAAGCATGCTCCACGGCGAAAACTTGCTTGATAATGAACTTAAAATAGTGGCTGGCGTTTTAATTGAACAACCATTGGCACTAAGCACAGATGCAGTACAAGTAAGTAATAATAGTGCTCAATTGTTGTATCAAATTTGGCAAAATAATAGTTTACTTAGTGGCTCATCGAGTTTAAAGAATAACCAAATTAGTTTTAGCGAGGGCTTTCAAACTGCCAATGTAGCAGGGCAGCGTATGCGAGTGTTTGTGATGAGAAAAAATACCCGTAGAGTCATCGTTGCTGAGCCTTTGGCAAAGCGTTTTGAATTAGCTGAAGCCGTTATTTTATCTGCAATGTTACCTATGCTATGGGCAGTCCCTCTGCTTGCTATTTTTATTAGCTTTTTTGTTAAATACGCATTAGCCCCTCTTACTCGATTATCTAAGCAGCTGGCTACTCGCCAAGCAAACGACTTTACACCAATTAACTGGCAGGTAACCGATGAAGAAATTAAACCTGTTATTAATCGTTTAAACGATTTATTTAAACGAGTAGAAACAGCTTACTTACGAGAGCGTTTTTTTGCCTCAGATGCAGCTCACGAATTACGTACCCCGCTCAGTAGCTTAAAAATTAATGTACATAATTTGGCTAATAAACAAAGTAACTCGCAAAACCATCAAGAATTACAAGCCATGTCACAAGGCATTAATCGCTTAAGTAATATTGTTGAACAAATGCTAATTTTAGGGCGCACTCAGCCTGAGCAATGGCAGAGGCAGTTTAGTGAACAGTCATTGCTAGCGATTACTCAGCAAGTCGTATCGGAGCAATACGACAAAATAGACGGAAAAAACCAAACGATTAGCCTCGAAGGTGATGATTTTGTAATTAATGGTGATGAATTTACATTAACCACACTCATCGCTAATTTACTTAGCAATGCCATAAAATACACCCCCAATAATGGTCAAATTATAATTAAATTAGCGTCAAGTAATAACGGCTTTAGTTGGCAAATTGATGATTCTGGTGCGGGCATGACTGAAGAGCAAAAAGAGCGAATATTCAATCGCTTTTATCGCGTGGGTGGCGATCAACATCCATCAGGCGAGCAAGGTGCGGGTTTAGGTATGGCGATTGTCCAGCACATAATTGCTATTTATGGCGCAAGTATTCATTTAGCGAATAGCTCTTTAGGCGGACTAACCGTTAAGGTTACTTTTATAGGAGTAAAAAGTGACTAAACGTTTATTTAATCAGTGCCTTTGTTGTTTGCTATTTTTGTCGTTTAACGCGGCAAGTAAAGAGTATCTTATTATTTTAAAAGATCATTTGTTTTATCCCTCGCAAATAATTATTCCCGCAAACAAAAAAGTAAAACTATTGATAGAAAACCAAGACAAAACACCAGAAGAGTTTGATAGCTTTGATCTAAACAGAGAAAAAGTACTCTACCCAAATCGTAATAGCATTATTTATATAGGACCGCTAAGTAAAGGGCATTACGAGTTTTTTGGTGAGTTTTCGCCCAATACAGCAAGGGGCGTTGTAATAGTTGGTGATGAGGAGGCGCAGCATGCTAATAACTAGTTTAGTCATGAGCCTTAATCAATTACTACCGGTGGCTATTTTATTAGTGCTACTACAAGTAGTTAAAAAACAGAGCTCTTTGCAAATAGGGTCTGTTTTAGTAATAGGCGCGCTAATGTCGTTTTTGTACATGCAAAGTGCATCGTGGGTGAGCCAATGGTTTGAACACCAAGGGTTAGAGTACTCACAAATAGGGCTATGTATTACTATATTTATTGCTGTATTGTTTTTTGCACTAAAGCAAAAGTCAGCGGCATTTTATATCGCAGTTATAAGCACAATAACGCTGTATTTAAGCCACTATATTATTTACCTCACCAGTTTTTGGCAAAATAATGATGCAGGACAAAGCTTATTTATTGGCACTTTATTAGGCAGTGGGATTTGCTTAAGTTTTAGCGTATTGCTGTACTTTTTAATGAATGCAATTAAGCACCGTTTTGGCATGTATCCGCTTTTTACTTTGCTTGCTTTTAACAGTGCGGCTAAGCTATTGGTTGCACTGGATTTAGCAAGCCAAATAGATTTAATTACCAACACCGCAACCGTATGGGATTTACGTGATGCATTAAGCGAAAACTCTGAGCTAGGGCGCGTACTTCGTTCTCTTATTGGTTATGAGGCAACCCCTGATTTAATGAGTGTAGTTATATATAGTACAAGCAGTGTGGTATTTTTATTACTTTGTTACGTTATTACGGCTTCAATATCTAAGGAACGTGTATGAAAGTACTCAACCTATATTTAGCGCTTAGCTTTACCGTTTTTTATTTATTGGTGTTCTCAATCCCAGCAAAGGCTGATGGAATCGTTGTTGATAAGGTTTATCACCCCTATGTTTTACCTTTTGAGCGAGAGTTAGAATGGCGGTTAGTGTCGCACCAAACAGATAGTGGCAACATACTCGCGCAGCGTTTGGGTGGTGGTGGAGCTATAAACGATACAATTGCACTAGAAGGTTACATAGTTGGTGAGCGAGACGACAGCGGCGATTTTGGCTTAGAAGCTTACGAGCTTGAGTTGCGCTGGCAACTAATTGAGCAAGGTAAGTTATGGGCTGATTGGGGCGCATTATTCGAGCTTGAAAAAAAACACAACGAAGACGTATATGAAGCAACGTCGGGTTTTGTGATCGAAAAAGAATTTGGCAAAACAAGCTTAACTATGAATGCCTTTTTAGTTTACGAGTGGGGGCAGGATATTCAAAATGAATGGGAAAGTGAGTTTAGAGCACAATACCGCTATCGCTATCGTTCAGCTTTTCAGCCGTCTATTGAAGTTTATGTAGGAGAGGACTTTGTTGGTATAGGGCCTGGTTTTATAGGTTTACAGCGCTTTGATGGGCAAAAGCAATTAAAGTGGGAAGCAGGTTTCATCACTGAGATAAGCCAATCAGAAAAAAACCATAGTTTTAGGCTCGCATTAGAATTTGAATTTTAATTACACGCTTTATAAGTGCCCTTTTAATTAGCTTGGTTGTCACTTTAAATATAACAAGCCTCAGATTTAATTAAAAATTTTCATCGTACGCAGTTGAGGAAAGCCTCACCTCATTGTGGTTTATTGTGGTGATATTCGTTTAGGAAAAATATATGTTACTAATGCTAAAAAAGGGAGGTAAGTTGGGGGATATTGATAAGTATTCATGCTAAAAACGTATTTACATTATTCGCAGGTAACTCTAATTTGAGGAAAAAGCTTTTTCCACAATGTGGAAAAGGCTTTTTAAATAAAGGTTATGTTGGTAAAGCTAAGAGTTAAAGCTGGTCAAAAGCATTTCTAATATATCTGGACTCACTTCGGACTCGTCTATTGAAATATTCACACCATTCTTTTTCGTCGTAAATTTTACACCTCTTACGTTGCTTTTTATAAGCTCTTTAAATTTACCGTTATAATCAGTTTCACCTTCAGTTTTATCATTTTTAATTTTATTTAAAATATCGCGTTGTAACTTTTTAGATTCTTTTTCCAAATATTCGTCTATTTCTGTTAACTCTTCTTTAGACTCATTACCTGTGAGGGATGATGTTTCGATTGCTTTAAAATGCGAAGCTAAATGATCTAAATAACCGTCCTTATTGTATTTTACTAATTCTCGTAGAAATGGAGTAGATATAAATTTTAGGGCAGGGAACAGCTTTATAATGTCGTTAGGTATATTTGAAAAGCTTAACGCGTAGTACACGTTGCTTTTTTTCATCCCCAAAATTTCGCAAAGTTTTGTTCCTGTCAGCTCTATACCATTTCTTTTTTCGAGTTTATCCTTTAACTCACTAATAGAGCGTGCTTTATCCATATAGCTAGGCTCTGAGTATTCATCCATTACTAATGCAAAATGAGCACGTTCTTCTTCCGTTAAATTTTTGGCTACAACCAAAGTTAATTTAGTGTTTGGTAAAAGAGAAACAGTATAAGCACGACGAAGACCACCTAGGATTTCATACTTTCCATCAACAAGTTCAGCTCTTACGGCTTCGGTATTACCGCCTGTAGATTTTATCGAATGATAAATATCGAGCACAGATGCTAAAGATAAATCTTTAAAAGATCGTTTATTATAAATCGACTTTCTACATTTATTTAAAACATCCTGGCTTTCAATTTCAACGCGTTCCCATTCAATGTCTCGTTCAGAAATAGGTGAACGTTCAACTATATTATTTCCACTATTTTTTGTAATAAGCTCATCTAGATTAGTAGTTGTAACCTTACGCCCGATCACGGCTCTTTTTTTTGTGTTCATAGTGGTCTAGCCTTTGTTTTTTCTATTAAACGTAATTGTGTCAAATACTGAACGTGTAAATTCCTCAGCCTTTAAACGCGCTTTTTTCAACGCGTCTCTGTCGCCAGGATAAAATTTTGGATTAGTTGAAAAAACAGTACCAAAACTCTCACCACAACGTTCAAATGCAGTGGATAATGGCAATGACGTATCTAGCATATCTGCACCGCAAACTTCACGAAGTAGGCTCTGGGCATCAGCATGATCAGATTTCCTTGCAATTTTAGCCATATATCCAAATATCGAATTAAGTTTAATCTCGCTTCCTGCTGTTTCGGTCATATCGAAAAGTTCAGGGAGCCTTTGCATAAATTTTAAAGTCGAGTGAAAATCAACTTGAGCTGGGGGAACTGGTATTAAAAATGTATCGGCGGCAACAAAAGAGTTTAATAAAAATGCATCCAAATGAGGCCCTGAATCAATAAAAATGAAATCATAATCATGTTTTAGCTTATCAATTATATTTTCTTGCAGGACATCATATATATTTTGTCCAGGTAAATGCTCACTTGCTAATTTTTCGAATTGAGAGGCTATAAATGCGTCCTCAATAGAGGCAGGTATAATATCCACGCCAGATACATTCGTTGGTTTTACAAACTCTTCCAACAACTCCTCACGGCTTACGTTTTGTAGCATCGCCTGCGCAACGGTTTCATCTACAACGCCAATAGAAAGGTCATGTTTCATAAACATTGTTGCACTTGCCTGTGGGTCTAGATCGAGCACTAATATTCTCAAATCATGGTGAAGTAGGGCAGGGGTGCACCTTAAGCCGTGAGCGAGAGTCACGCTGGAGACCGTCTTCGCAACGCCTCCTTTAAGGTTTGTAAGGAAAATTGTATGGGCTTCTTTAAATTTATCACGGTATTTAGGAACACCTCTGTGTTCATAAATAGCGGTAATATCTTTATGTCCCATACTATAAACGTTATTTAAACCTGCTGGTTTTTTTTGGAACTGATAGCCTTTTTGCTCCATCTCAGCTACAGCCTTATCAACTTTTGCTTTGGCTAATTCTGGTAAGTTTGCAACTGCAGATTTTGAATAAGTAGGTTCATATTTTTCAGCATCAAATTCTATTTGAGAATTTGTAATTTTTTCAGACAATGCCTCTAAGGTTACTTTTGCCCTAGTGGCTATTTTTAGTATTCTGTCATCCATCAACTTACCTTGAAATGTGCAGCTTTTTTAAAAGTTTCCATATAATGCTGCATATGAATAAGTTTGTAAACATTAAATTAAATAAATAGTACACTTCATAATTCTCATGTATTTCAATGTTATGCACTTATACACAGATACTATAAATTCTATTATTCCTATTTTAAAATATAAACACTATTAAACTATAGAACTTCTAACTTATTGATTATTAACAATTAACAAGCCAATTAAGATCAGTTATATGGTATTTAAGATCACTTAGCTGGTATTGCTGATCATATAACTGGTATTCGGGATCATTAAAGTGGTGTTGTTGATCAAAAAACTGGTATTAAGACTACATAATTATGGTGTATTCTAGTAATCGATGTTCTTAGTCAACTCAATCAACGATGACACCTCTTCTCTTAATTGTTTTTCTTTATCGTTTTCTTTATTTTTATTGAGTGCAGAGTGAGTACTTAAAGCTTTTTCAACTTTATTAGCTTCTGCATCCTGACCTAAATACCTGTAAGCAAACATTAATTTTGTTAGTTCTGCTGGGGATAGCTTTTCCTTTTGAATCAATTGCTTAGAAATAAGTTCTTTTACTGTATTAAGCGCATCATGAGTATTTAATTCTTCAGTAGTACCTTTATTTAGCCATCTAATAAGAAATTTTATTTCAGAAATTTTCTTACCTTGAGTTTTTAATTCATAACCAATGTCGTTACTTTCGCTTTCTAGAAATAAAAATTCTTTACGAGCAATAGGGTGCCCACGTAAGATTTCTATGCTATCTCTTACGCAGCGTTTCATGAATACGCCATTGTTTTTAAAAGAGCTTTTATTTTTTTTCAGCCGCCCACTTTCATCGAGTAAACCAAAGAGCCCTTTCAGCTCATCAATTGCAATGTAATGCATTTCATAACCGTCTTTTTTAAATCGGCTTAAAATTTCGTACAATCTTTTTGCGTATTCTTGTTTTATATCTAAATATGTTCTTGTAGTTATTAATGCAAATCCTTGTTTATATTCAATATATTCACTTTCAAGCATGTCGTTAGGCACCATTGTTAACACGCCTCGCTTATACTTAATATTTTTAAATAGAGGTTTGTAATCAAATTCAAAGTCGCCAGAGGTCCCCTCTACTTTTATACCTATTTTGTAGCTTGCAAGTCGTTCAGCAGCAGGAGATAAAATACTGCCAACATGCTTAGAGCTGATATTCAACCATTCTGATAGCTGGCTTGCTGTATATGTATACTGTGGTGTGCTTTTTTCCCAATCGGAATCTTTCATTTGCGCCATCATCAGTGCAAATAAATCGGCTTCTCTTTGCGACAAGTCCTTGCGGCTGAATACAAGTTTATGCCCTTGTTTTATATGTTTAGGTAAATTTGAACGAGAAATTGGGTTTGGGTTTAGTTTTTTTTCCACTTGCACACCAGAAAGCTGTAATCAATAAACTTAAAATACACAATACTGGTCAACAACACCAGTTTTGTGTATTTGAATCGATTGTTTTACATAAAACTGGTATTTTTTACCAGCTTTATGTAATCAATAAAATTAATTGTTTATTAAAAGTGCTAACATTTCAATGGTTTGTTATTTTTTGTTTTTTATAAACAACATAATAATGGTGTTTTTATACCACTATTATGTTATCTAAGATTATAGAACACCATTTGCTAGCAGCTAATATTCGTCATTTGATGAAAAACACCATAATTATGTTATCTCAATATGGTTGTTAAGCCTTTAAACTAAGTCTTATGTGAATATAGAGTACAAAATAATGGTGTTTTTAGTTTTAGTACCATAATTATGTAAAGTTCATAGCTTTAAATTACATATTTATGGTGTATTAATGGGAGAATTCATTAGTAAATACATATTTCTGGTGTATTCAGCCAGAATTATGTAATGATAACCCTGTTTCCACAATGTGGAACGCATTTCCATATCTACTATTTATTTATATGGTAGGCAGCTTAGAGCGAGTTGCAAAAATTCAAATAAATAATTTTCTGTTATTTGTCGTCTGCTTTTAAATATTTTCTGGCTGTCGCTCTAATATTCTCTTGAACATAGCTATATGGCAAGGAAGGCAGTGGTATAATCATTAATTAGTGGACTTCCCATAGTTTGCTAGACACCTAATGAGTTACATTGTAACTCATTAGGTGTTTTATGAGAAAAGGCAAACGTTATAGCCAAGAGTTTAAAGAAGCAGCTGTTAAACAAATTACTGAGTGCAGGTATTCAGTCGCAGAAGTCGCTGAACGTATAGATATTTCTACCAAAACCTTATACCACTGGCGGAGTCAGTTATCAGATAAACCTAAAGCCGTTTAATCATCCGATGAAAAATTGAAGATCGCTAAATTAGAAGCACAATTGAAACGTGTCACGGAGGAGCGGGATATTTTAAAAAAGGTCCCAAGGTACTTTGCCTGCAACCCCGAGTAAAGTACGGCTTCATTCGTGGTCACCAAGATGAGTTTTCTATCACGGCGATGTGCCGCCTTTTTAAACTGCATCGCAGTGGTTTTTATGCGTGGTTAAAAAACCTTTAAGCGATAGAGCGCTTGAAGATAATCGTTTGTTGAAACTGGTTAAAGAATTTTATGTAGCCAGTGGCGGCACATATTGTAGCCCTTGGATACATGCAGACTTGCGTGAAGCCGGTGAGCAATGTAGCGTAAATCGTGTCGCTAAGATCATGCGGCAACATAAGCTTAAAGCGCAAATTGGGTATGAGCGTCACCATATTAAAGGCGGTAAGACATCGCGGATTGCAGATAACTTATTAGCGCGCCAATTTAACCCGCCAGTTCCGAATCAATCATGGGTGAGCGACAAAACTTACATAAGAACCTATGAAGGTTTTTTATATGTGGCAACAGTAATGAACTTATTCTCTAGGCGTATTGTGGGTTGGACGATGGATAAAGTATGGACAAGCACCTTGTTATAAATGCATTGTTGATGGTTGTATATCAACGTCAACCGAAGGCTGAGGTAATGGTGCATAGTGATCAAGGTAGTCAATACGGTAGCGCTGACTATCTCGCATTTATGAAAGAACATAATCTTGTGTCTTCGATGAGCCGCGCTGGGAACTGTCATGATAATGCGGTCGCTGAAAGCTTTTTTGCAACAATTAAAAAGCGAATAGTTAAGCGTAAGATATACTCGACACGTGAAGATGCGAAAGCTGAGATATTCAATTTTATAGAAATGTTTTACAATCCAAAAAAGCGCCACTCACATATAGGCAGTGTTTCACCAGCTAAGTTTGAAGAAGCGTATTATTTTGAGTTAAAAACTGTCTAGTGAAAGCTGTGAAATCCACTAATCCTTGTTTAAGACTAAAAAAAATGTAATTTTTTTGTCACTAACTTTCGCACTTAATTGCGCATCAATTGCTTTACTAAGCGTCTTAGCGATTGATAACCCTAATCCAAAGTTATCAATCGATGTTCTTGAAATGTCTTTTTGCCATAATGGGTCAAATAATTGGTCTATATCGCTAGCATTCAAAGGTTCATTAAGAGAATTAGTAACTGATAATATTAAGTTTTTATCCCTTACAACTCTCGTGGAGACTAAAATTTTTGAATCGAGTGGACTGTATTGTTTCGCGTTGTTAACTAAATTGCTAAAAATTGATTCAAGGGCAAACAAGTTGCTCATAATTGCTGGTGCATTTTCATCCAACTGCAAATTTACACGCGATAAATCATGGGTTTCCAGTATTCTGCTTATAACTTGATTTAAATCACAGGCATCTCGCTTGTTCAGCTTACCTCCCCCGTATTTATGTAATAGCAATAAATTTGAGACTATATTTTTAAGTCTCAGGCTTATTTTCAAAGCTTCAGGCTTAAAGTCATCATTGAGCTCTTTTTCATTTGGAAACCGTATGGAGACTTCTGCCATATTAATTAGTTCGGCAATGGGCGTCTTAATTTCATGGGCAATATCTGATGTGAGGCGCTTCTCTCTTAGGTAAAGTTGCCTGTTCTCTTTAATAAAGGCATTTAAACTTTCGACAATTGGCAAGAGCTCTTTAACTGGCTCTTTTATAAATATCTCTGAGCCTTCACTGACAATGCTTAACTGACTGATATCCTTATTTAATTGTACTAATGGCGCAAGTGATGTATCTATGGCCTTTCTGACAAACAATCGAATAAATACAATAACTGTAATTGTCGTGACTATAAAAATAACGTCAATCAACCAAAGTACAAAATCAACTTCCTCAGAGGATGCTGTATAAGCTAAAATCATTGACTCAGCGTCTGTCTTTTTAGAGGTGTCAACTGATGCCTTATCTTTTACTTGTGGTATAAAACGACTGTAAAAAATTCGGCCATCCCGACCATCAGGTAGTTGAATAGGTCGTATTTTTGATTCGCCAATTTCCAAGTTTTCAAATGGTAGGTTTTTAACCTCAAATAAATCTAAACTTTTTGAGCGGATGGAGGTACCTTCTTTGTTCCATATTTGAAAGTATTCGGGCTCAACTTCTCCTGCGAACTCAGGCATAAACTCACTGGAAAAATTATAGGAATAACCATTATCGGTCTTATTTACTAAGGTCTTTAACATACCTGCTTTAGATTGCAGGCTGCGATCAAACTCATTGTCTATCCAGCTATCAACAGCAATATCAGTGGCCAACAATATGCATAAAACTAACCCTGTTATAGTTACTGAGAGAGTAATTACTAGTTTACTGCGAATAGATTTCATCATTGCCCTTGCACAATATAACCAAAGCCACGTTTGGTTTGAATTGGTAGCTCTCCCCCTGCAACTCTTACTTTTTTACGAGCAGATGATAAATGGGCTTCAATCGAGTTTTTCGATATTAAATCATACCGTCCTGCAAGATAGGTACTTAGCTTTTCCGCACTAAACACTTTATTTTGATTGCTAAATAAACATTCGACAATTTTGTACTCGTTGGGTGTTAAATCAATAACGTTGTCAGAAACTTTTAGCAGTTTTAACTGTAAATTCAGGGCTAAATTATCAATAACTATAATATCACTGACCATTTTTAGTCCACCACGACGCATTAAATTTAAGAGTCGAGCGTGAAGTTCATCAAATGAAAAAGGTTTAGTGAGGTAATCATCCGCTCCGGTTAGAAGCCCTAAAACGCGGTCTTCAGGTTCTTGCTTTGCGGATAAAATTAAAACTTTAGTATCAAGCTGTTTTGTTCTTATGGTTTGCAGTACAGTGATGCCATCGATACTAGGTAGCATAATATCAAGTATTACAAGCTCATATTCACCTGTCATTGCCATACTCAACCCTTGTGAGCCATCACTGGTTTCATCCACCGCAAAGCCCAAATTTGTTAAGCCAACCCGTAAACTACGTCGCAGTGACCCTGAATCTTCAATTATTAATAACTTCATGTTCTATTTGTTCACCTGAAAATACATCTTAATCACTAGGTTACGCTATATAACTTAAGTTTTACTTAAGGCTTCCTTAAGTTTTTATAGTATAGCCATTATTAAGTTTATCATCAGGATTTCTTAAGTTTCGATTTTTAGTATTGCTGCAATTTTTAAAGACGAGTACAACTATGTCAGCAAATACTTCCGTTTTAAAACCCTTGTTACGTTTTACACTTATATTGTTATCAATCTTTATAACTTCCCGAATTGGGCTATTGATATGGCAATATTCAAGATTAAATGATGGTGATATTTGGCCAGTCATTTCAGGTGCTATCAAAATAGACTTAAGTAGCGTTGGATACTTAGCAACTATTGGAGTGCTGATATTGATGCTGCATGTAATTGCACGCTCTAAAACAAAGCTATTCCAGCGCATGTTTTCGCTTTACGGTAGCATTATTGCGACTGTTGTTGTTATTTTAGAAACATCAACAGCTGCATTCATCACTCAATATGATGTAAGGCCTAACCGGTTATATATTGAATATCTTGATTACCCACAAGAAGTATTCTCGATGCTAATTCATGGCCACCTTTTAGCAATGCTAAGTACATTACTTGTGGCGACAATAACAAGTATTTACAGCTATCGCCTTTTATATAGAGCATTCACAAAACCACAAGTACAGCCACTGAAAAAAGTAGCTAATTTATCTATTCTTATGGCTGTTTTAATGCTTTGTTTCCTTGCTGCCAGAGGTACATTGAGCCACCGGCCGCTTAACCCTGCATTAGTCTATTTTTCTCAAGATTCACTAGTAAATTCACTTGTTCTTAACTCCACTTACAGTGTTGCGTTTGCGCTGAAAAACATGGGTAACGAAAAAAGTGCTAGCAATTTGTATGGCACAATGCCTCACCAGCAAGTTATAGATATAGTCAAAAAGGCTTCTTATCGTAAGCAGTTTGTCACCGGAAATATTCCGACCTTGGCACACAACAAACCTTTTGTGTCTGGAGTTAAAAAAAACTTAGTAATTATACTTGAGGAAAGTTTAGGTGCCCGATTTGTTGGACAACTTGGTGGGTTAGGTATAACTCCTGAACTTGATGAGCTATATCAACAAGGGTGGGGGTTTGACAACCTTTATGCTACGGGTACGCGCTCCGTGAGAGGTATTGAAGCAATTACCACTGGCTTTATGCCATCTCCATCTCGCTCGGTAGTTAAACTATCTAAATCCCAGCATAACTTTTTTTCATTAGCTGATGTATTGAGTCAACAAGGTTATATTACTCAATTTATCTACGGCGGTGAAAGTCATTTTGACAATATGAAAAGCTTTTTCCTAGGAAACGGATTTAACGATATTGTTGACATCAACCACATTGAAAACCCTCAGTTTATCTCATCTTGGGGCGCGAGTGATGAGGACTTATTCCAACAAGCAGATAAGGAACTGACTAAACTAAGTAATGCGGCAGTGCCATTTTTTAGTCTTGTATTTACTTCGAGCAATCACGATCCATTTGACATCCCACAAGGTAAGGTATCACTACCTGAAGGGTATAGCCCTGAAAACTATAAACGTGATCTTGCAATTAAGTATGCAGATTACGCACTAGGGAAGTTTATAAATAAAGCAAAAACACAATCGTACTGGAAAAACACCGTATTTTTGGTTGTGGCAGACCATGATGTGCGTGTTTTTGGCTCTGAGCCCGTCCCTTTAAAGTCTTTTCACATACCTGCGGTTATTTTAAACAGCGATATGAAGGCTAAACGCGACTCAAGACTTGTTAGTCAAATTGACCTACCAGTTACTTTGTTGTCACTTTTAGGAATTGAACAAGCAACTCCAATGGTGGGCTTTGATCTCACCAAAAATTATCCAGTTGAACGCGTGATGATGCAGTACTACGACAATTTTGCATACCTAGAAAATGATCGCGCTGTCATCCTAATGCCAAATCAACAAACTAGCTATTGGCGCTATAACAAAAAAACCAAAATACAAAAAAGAAATAAACCGCAAAACGCAGATAAAACGTTAGCTGAAAAAGCACTCGCTCATGTGTTATTTAGCAACTTAGCTTACACAGAGCAGCTTTATCGTTTAGCTGATAAAAATAGCGATAAGGAATAATTATGAAAAATGCTTTTAAAATTTTTAACATTTCGTCTTGGCATGTAAGTTATAGTCATTTCGTTTGCTTAGTTTCGATGTATATCGTTATCGTATTTAATGGCTTGTTTTTATACAACACCTTTATTGCTGCAACACAGCCAGGCCATATAAATTGGCTTTTTATCACGTCTATTCCTTTATTGCTTTTCTCATTGACTATTTTAGTTTTGAGTTGGTTGTCCTTAGTTACTTTTGTTAAACCCGTACTTTTATTTAGCGTTTTACTTTGTTCATTATTGTTTTATTCAACACTTAATTATGGCGTTATTTTTGACAAAAGCATGTTACAAAATATTGTTGAGACAAACTCAGGTGAAGCATTTTCATATTTGAATTTTCAGCTTGTAATATTTGTAGTTTTATTAGGAATTGTACCTACTTACTTATTTTCCAAGTTCATAATTATTGGTAGTTTTAGAGTACGTTTAAAGAGCTTTGTGAAGCTAAATCTATTTGCTTTGCTTTGTTGTGCTTTAATAGCAGCAACCTTTTATAAAGAGTACGCTTCTGTAGGGCGTAATAACCGACAGCTTACAAGCTATATCACCCCGTTTGCTTTTTATACAGCGGGTTATAAATATTTGAGAGATAATTACTTTTACCCCCCACTACCTTTTAAGGTACTTGATAATTTACCAGCTTTAGAAAATAAAACGACCACCTCGCTAACAGTAATGGTTGTAGGCGAAACTGCTCGGGCTGCTAACTTTTCACTGCAAGGCTATAGTAGAGCAACGAATGCTTATACCTCTAAGCTGGGCGTGAAATATTTTAGTGATGTTTCATCATGTGGAACGGCAACGGCTATCTCCGTGCCCTGTATGTTTTCACGGCTTAATCGCAAAGAATATGATTCTCGCCTTGCTAATAGTCAAGAAAATGTCCTAGACATTATCCAGCGTAGTGGTGTTGAAGTGACATGGATTGATAATAATAGCAGCTGTAAAGGAGTGTGTGCTCGCGTCAAATCAGAAAACATTGAGCCGAACAAAAAGCACTCGCTCTGTGACGGTGATTACTGTTTTGATGAAATATTAGTCTCGAAATTCAAAGACAGAATAGCTAAAAGTAACGTTAAGCATAAATTGATTATTCTACATATGATAGGTTCACATGGGCCAACTTATTATCGTCGTTACCCTGAACACGCAAGTTTGTTTAAACCTGACTGCGATCGAAGCGATATTCAGAACTGTACTACAACAGAGCTAACAAACACATATGATAACACTATTGCATACACAGACAGGATATTGAGCGAATTAATAAAAGTATTACAAGAAAGTAACGAAACGGAAAAATCACTCTTGTATGTGTCAGATCACGGTGAATCACTTGGTGAAAAAGGCTTATACCTTCATGGGTTTCCTTATGCATTAGCACCAACCGAGCAAACTCATATCCCAATGATTTTTTGGAGTAATAAACTTACTGACTCTGAATTCAATCGCTGTGTTGAGTTGCAACACTCAAAAACATTTTCACACGACAATATTTTTGACACTTTGCTTGGATTAACTCATGTAAATAGCAACCAGTACCAACCTATATACGATATTTTTAACGCCTGTAAGGCCGAAGCCTACAATGAGGGGATTCCCAATGCAGTTTGATAATGTAAATAAGCCGTCAGGTATTAATCGAGTATTTTTAGCTTTTAAAAATTCACAGCGTGCATTTAAATGGCTTGCCAAAAATGAAGCTGCTTTTAAACAAGAGCTTTTATTACTTGCTTTATCGCTAACTATTATTTCTATTTGGCAGATAGGTATTTACGAAAAGGTCATGCTCCTAATCTCTGTTTTGTTTGTGATATTCGCAGAGATTGTTAATACAGCAATAGAAGCAACAATAGACAGAGTTGGCTTAGAAATTCATCCATTGTCTGGTCTCGCTAAAGATTTAGGCTCCGCAGCAGTACTAATTGCGCTATTGATATGTTCAGTCGTCTGGGTTGCTGTATTTATAAACTATATTGGTTATTTTTAAAATTTATCCAATCTCAATGACCGCTGATCGCTCAAATAAGGCCCCGAAAAATGGCTCATATAGCTATCTAGGTTAACGCTTTCAAAAAACAGAAGTATATTTCCGATAACTACCTTTGAATTCCTATAAACGGAAGTTTGCTTCCGAAATATAGCAATATTGGGTTAGAAACCGGAAGTTTACTTCCGTTTTGTACTTTAAGATTATAAGCTGGTATTTAATGAAAGCTCGGCAGTCCAACTCTTTTCTGCCCCAAAACGTGTTGAGGCGAATGCCTTAAAAGAGCGAAAAGCAGACATTGACCGTTAATCGTTTCAACGACGGCAATTAGCCATACGTTGCATGTTTGCTCCCTTACTGGTTTTACGATATCCAAAACCGACATAACGACCATTAAGCAAATACCAAA